>OCTX012000847.1_pt1 | contig 25016 bp, 17 predicted proteins | sample 1539691 | NCBI WGS metagenome assembly OCTX01 (sample SAMN02144231, study PRJEB22623) | gut metagenome | biome: sheep rumen | host: Ovis aries | place: New Zealand
TTCATGATGGGACATCTGAACAACCTGCTCATACCTTATTTCTTAGGTATCTGGCGTGACGGAGAACATATCACCATAGCACCTCATCCCGTGGGGGACCTCACATGGTGTCGTGGACAGATGGATGGCATCAAGGCAGATTGGCGTCTCGAAAGGGATACCTTCGTGCTGAATGTGGAGGTACCCACTGGTAGGGAAGCCACCATCCAACTGCCGTATAGTCAGCAGACACACGTCGTTAAAAACGGTCTCCACACGTTTAAAGTAGCCGTTATTGAGACAGGAACGAAATGACATACTGGTACAAAACAAATTGTTTTGTTGTGTAAAAGCCCATTACTTGCACTCGAAAGAATGCATTTTTAGAGAACAAAACAATTTGTTTTGTACCAAGAGTCCTTAGTACTTAGTATTGAAGAAGACCGTTTCGGGTTCTGAAAGAGCCGTAGAAAGAGATCGATTCCATAAAAAGTAGAAAAAGAGATGCCGCGCAAACACTGCGCAGCATCTCCGGGATAGAATGCTATATCAGTTAAAATATAGCTGATCAGAGCCGATCCCATTTTTATTTCTATTGTTTAGCCCAGCCACGAACCTGATGCATCTGGTCGTTTACTTCGATCACAGACTGTGGGAGTGGCCAATATTCGTTCTTGCCAGCAACGAATTCGAGTTTGATACCTGCGGCAGCGAACGGATGATGAATCTGATAATAGAGCTTATGCGGCTTGGTACCACCGGATGTCCAGTACTCATCCCACTGGAGAGGAATATTATCGAGCACCTTGTCATAGCACTGCTTGGCAATACCCCAACGTACGATGTCGAACCAACGGCAACCCTCGAACCAGAGCTCGTACTGCTTCTCGTCCTGGATGGTCTGCAGGTTCACTGAAGACGAGATGGTCTTTGAGCCGGCACGCTGCTGAATCTTATTGACATATTTCAGTGCCTCAGCATTGTTTCCAGACGCAAGACAAGCCTCAGCATAGAGGAGGTAAGCCTCACCCAAGCGGGCAATACACAGGTTGGTGTTGTTACAGTTATCACCCACAGAGAGGTCAACATCATTGGGATGGCACATCATCTTCACCTCCATCACATCACTACGGGAGAAAGAACCGGCAGACTTGTTGATGCCACGCTGTGCATCGAACTCTTTCTGTTCACGGGTCTTACAAGTCTCATCACTCTTCCAACCGCAGAGCTGCTCATCATAGAAGAACTCATCGGACGTGAGGAATGTGGCCTTACGACGATAGCTGTCACCATCGTTTTCAAGCATCTTGTGGGCAAAGTCCTGATTGATGGAACCACCGCCCCAACCACCTGTCGAGCAGATCAGAGGACTGGTACCACCACCGACGATATCATCACCACGCCAGTTCAGCACATTGGCCACCATCCAACGTCCACGCTGGATACTACCACCCCAAACGCCACCGAGAGCCGTGTTTGTTGAGTAGTTGAACTCGAAGATCTTCTCCTCGCAGCCGTCACCCTCTACATGGAAGAGGTCGCGGAAACGCTCACCGGGAACGAGGGCATAGTTAGGAGACTCTACCAACGGTTTCAGCAGACTTACTGCCTTGGCATTGTCACCACCGAAGAGGGCAGCCTTGCCACCAACGAACTGAGCAAAGCCCTTAGTCACACGCCAAGCACCTTCCTTGTCACTCTGTCCCTTACGATCGGGCAGATCAGGAATAGCCTCTTCACAATCCTTCACGCAGAAGTCGAAGATAGCCTTCTGAGACTCAGCATTGGTCGGTTTGTCGGTTGTGATAAGATGATCCACGATTGGCGGCTGATAATATACCTGTGCTGCCAGCATGTGAGCCCATGCACGCATCACCTTTGCTTCAGCAACAGCCTGTTTCTTGACAGGGGTATCAGCGTTCTCACCGAAGTAAGTGATCACGAGGTTGGCTGAGTAGATCGACTTATAGATATGGTTATAAAGTGTACCAATAGGAGCAGAGCTCGGATCATAGCGCATCTCATTCAGGATACGGAAATCTGCATGGTCGTTCATATCACCACCGGCAGCGAACACGTCGTCGGAAGAGTAGTTCAGACCCATGATGTAGGCATTCCAGATGCCCTCAGTACCGCCGATCTCACCAGTAAAGGTAGCATACATCGCTGTGACGGCTGATTCGGCATCAGCATCAGTCTTGTAGAAGCTCGCAGTACTACTGGTTGCTTTCTGCTCCACATCGAGCTTGTCTTCGCAAGATGTCAGCATCATACCTGCGGAAAGCAATGCAACAGAAAATAATATCTTTTTCATATTTCTTTTCGATTTTAAAGATTTGGAATTAGAATGTAATGCTTACACCAAGAACCATCTTTTTCATGGTAGGATAAACACCCTTGTCAAGACCCGGACAGTTGTACTCCTGAGTGGTTGTTTCAGGATCAAGACCCGGATAGCTGGTGAAGGTGAAGAAATCATCAAGAGAGATATAGGCACGCAGGTTCTCTACGAAGAACTTCTGGGTGATGCTCTTGGGCAAGGTATATCCAAGCTGGATCTGCTTGATCTTGAAGAAAGATCCGTCATATACCATAGCGGAAGAACGCCAGAACTGACCACTACCGGCCACACTACCTAACTCTGGGAGCTTGCCCGACTTGAAGTCGTCGTAAATGCCTTCGGCCACATTGTGGTATCTTGAACGGTAGAGACCGTAATAGACATCATTACCTGCCTGACCGGCACCGAAGACTGTCAGGTCGAAGCCTTTGTACTCAGCATTCAGTGTGATACCATAGGTCATGTCGGGAAGACCGGAACCTACGTTGGTCATATCATCTGCCTGTGGGTCATTGGTTGTAGTGCCGTCTTTCTTATAATAGAGAGCTGTTCCATTTTCTGCTCTTCCAGCATACTTAAAGCCACGCATGTACCATACAGGCTCACCCTTCTCGAAATAGCAACGCACCACCTCGGGGGAAGCTCCTTCTACGGTGGCACCTTGGATACGCTCAATAGATGGATCGAGGTAAGTTACCTTATTCTTCAAGGTAGCGATATTACCAGACACGCTATATCTGAAGTCACCGATATGGTCTTTCCAGGTAAGTTCCAGCTCAATACCGGTATTCTCTACCTCACCGGCGTTAATGGTCATGTTAGAATAGCCAGACTCGGGCATCACAGGAGCACTCACGAGAAGATCCTTCGTGGTCTTCTTATACCAGTCGATACCCAAAGCCAAGCGGTCGTTCAGGAAACGGAAGTCAGCACCGAGGTCTAACTGCTCTGATTTCTCCCAAGTAAGATCAGGGTTGGCAATACCATTAGGCATGGAACCGTAGGTAGCAGCGTTGGTAGCACCGTACTGATACCACTGACCGTTGGTGTTGATACCTGCCGTGTAGGCATAGTTGTTCAGCACATTAACGTTACCGTTTGTACCCCAAGATGCACGGATCTTACCAAAAGACATGATGCTCGGGTCAATGTTGTCCTTGAAGAACTTCTCATTAGAGAAGGTCCATCCTGCAGATGCAGAGAAGAACTTACCCCAGCGGTTATCCTTTGACAGCTTGGAAGAGTCGAAAGCATCAGCACGGAAGTTTGCCTGCAGACTGTAGCGGTTGTCATAGCTATAAAGCAGACGTCCGAAATAAGAGAGTGCACGGGTTGTTCCAGGCATACCGCTGATACCCTTCGTGGTGTCAGAATTACCATTGACACAATTCAGATAGATGTAGTTAGGCTCGTAAGCCTTCAGGATGTCTGGACCAGAAGCATTGGCACTGACACCGTTAGAGTCGTACTGGCGGTATGACATACCGGCCATGGCACCTACGTTGTGCTTTCCGAAATCCTGGTTGTAGTTGATGAAGTTTTCCCACTGATACCATGTAGAGTTGTTGCTGGCACCGGAAATGGTATAGGTGTCACCCTTGGTCTGAGCATTGAGGTAGTAGGGGAACTGCCAGTCGGAACTGTTGTTGAATGAAAGACGATAACCCAGACGAGAGGTGAAGGTGACCTGCTTGATAGGAGTAATGTTCATGAATACTGTACCATTCACATTGACACCATTATTCTTAGCACAGGAGCGGTCACGCTGAGAGAAGGGGTTACCACCCGAGAGACGGTCGTTGAAGTAAGAGGTAGCATAGTAGCCGTTCTCATCTCCAAAGAGTGTGTATTTAGATGTTCCGGCCTGAATAGCGTTGTAATACTCACGATAGGTACCCAGCATCTGCTCGGGCTTCGTCCAGTACAACGGTGTGAGCGGATCGATGAGGAGGAGCATTTCGAAAGAAGAACCGTAGCCATTCTCGGAAACACTTCTTGAAGACCACTTCTCGATAGCGGTGTTGGTACCCACCTGCAACCAGTTCTTAATACGGTAGTCGGCATTGATCTGAGCAGTGAGACGCTCGTACTTATCCTTGCTGCCCTTGACGATACCATCCTGGTTGACGTAGCTGGTACTCAGGAAGTAAGAGCCACGGTCGTTGGCACCCTGGAAGGTCAGCGTATGCTGCTGAGCCCATGTGTCCTCGAAATACTCTTTCATCCAGTCGGTGTTGGTGTTGGGATCCCAGCCATAGCGGCTCTGAGCATCTTTCATATCTGCATCAATGACGCGGATAGTCTTTTTCACACCATTTTCTTCCACCTCTGCTGAGCCAAGCTGCATATCCATCCAGTCTTTGAACTTCGTGGCATTGAGGAGTTTTCCTACATGACCCAACGACTGATTGGTGAACTTTGCTGTGTAGTTGATGGTACCGGTTCCCTTCTTACCCGACTTGGTTGTGATAAGCACAACACCGTTACCAGCCTCGGCACCGTAGATAGCAGCCGAAGCAGCATCCTTCAGCACCTCCATCGACTCGATCATAGAAGGATCAAGATACTGGATGCTTGTCACCTGCAGACCATCGACGATGAGCAACGGACCGATGTTACTGGAGTTAGAAGAGTAACCACGCACACGGATATTGGCACCAGCACCTGGCTTACCCGTACCGTTCAGGATCTGCACACCGGCAGCCTTTCCTTGGAGAGCAGCGGCAGCATCGGTTGTGGAACGGTTCATCAGGTCTTCCGCCTTCACCGAAGCCACGGCTCCTGTCAGGTCAGACTTCTTCTGCACACCGTAACCGATCACCACCACATCACTCAGTGACTGAGCATCCTCGTGCATCACGATGGTGATGTTGTTTTTACCTGCTACGTTCACTCTTTGTGTCACATAGCCCACATAAGAAATGGATAACTGAGCGTTGGAACCGGCGTTTACACTGAAACGGCCATCCATATCGGTGATAGCACCCGCATTTGTTCCAACTACTTTCACTGTCGCACCGATAATCGGTTCACCAGCTGCATCATTTACTATTCCTTTTACAACGCCCTGAGCCCATGCTCCCATAGGAAGTAAACAGAGCAAGAATAGCAATACTAACGGCTTTTGCAACGATTTAAAGTTCATCATGCGTAATTTAAAGATTAATTAGTACTATTATTTAACTGCTAAAGTTCGTAGGTAAGTGTTCGTGGGCAAAATTACACTTAATAACGATTCCCTACTTTCTCAAAAGTAATAAAAACTTTATTTCTGTGAAAATGGCTGTAACAAAATTTTTATTCGTTTGCGGTTGTGACCAAACGGGAATAGATGTCATGGGTACAATCAAGCCACCTGGGAGTCTATAAGAAAAGCAACGACTAAAATCATCATTATGAATAAAAGACTCGTATCTATTGTGATTCTGGCCTTGGGCTTCAGCATGCAAAGCCTGGCACAGTATCCACAAATCACCGATGAGGCCAAGCAACTCATCGACTCGTTACAGAACCGCTGGAAAGAACATTCCGACTCGGCATGGCAAGTGGCCTTCCCCATTGTCATCAAAGAAGCAAAGGAAGGACGGCCTTATGTGCCTTGGGCTGCTCGTCCCTACGATCTCCGACAGGCAAAGATTCCCGCTTTCCCCGGAGCAGAGGGAGGTGGTATGTACACGTTCGGCGGTCGTGGTGGTAAGGTTCTTACCGTCACCAACCTCAACGACGACGGTCCTGGCTCATTCCGTTGGGCATGCGAGCAGGGTGGAGCCCGTATCGTTGTATTCAACGTAAGCGGTATCATCAAACTGAAGTCGCCGATCTATGTAAGGGCACCGTATATCACCATTGCCGGACAGACGGCTCCCGGCGAAGGTGTGATCATTGCCGGTGAGTCGTTCCAGGTAGATACCCACGATGTGATCGTGCGCCACATGCGCTTCCGCCGTGGTGAGACACTGGTATGGCACCGTGAAGACTCCTTCGGTGGAAACCCCGTGGGAAACATCATGATCGACCACTGCTCCTGCGAATGGGGACTGGATGAGAACATCTCGTTCTACCGTCACATGTTCGACATGGGCGATGGCAAGGCAAAGCGCAAGGAGCCTACCGTGAACGTAACGATCCAGAATACGATCTCTGCCAAGGCCCTTGACACTTGGAACCATGCCTTCGGATCAACCATCGGCGGCGAGAACACCACGTTCATGCGTAACCTCTGGGCTGACAATACCGGACGTAATCCTTCTATCGGATGGGGTGGTGTGTTCAACTTCATCAACAACGTGGTATATAACTGGGTGCATCGTACCGCCGACGGTGGTGAATACACCACCATGTCGAACTTCATCAACAACTACTACAAACCCGGTCCACTCACTCCCAAAGATACTCCCGTGGGACATCGTATCGTGAAATCGGAGAGCCGCAGCGTGAACCTCTTCCCCTTCAAACAGTTCGGAAGGGTCTATGCCAAGGGAAACATCATGGAGGGTTATCCCGAAATTACCAAGGACAACTGGAACGGAGGTATCCAAACAGCGGATAAAGACGGTGAGATGAATGAAACGGAGATCGCCCTGATGCGTAGCAACGAACCGTTCGTGATGGCTCCCGTCACCATCATGGGTGCACAGGAAGCATTCAACTGGGTTCTCTCCAATGTAGGAGCCACCCTCCCCTGCCGTGACATCGTGGATCAGCGTATCTGCGAAGAGGTGCGCACAGGTGTTGCCTATTACGTACAGGACTACGAGAAAGGTCTCCAAAAGATAGAGAAGAAGACCAAGAAGCCTCAGTATCCCTATGGTAGCACTTGGGGACTGCGGGAACAGTCAAAGAACGAGGATGGCCTGTTCAAATACCGCCGTCTGCCTAAAGATAGCTACAAGCAGGGTGTTATCACGGATCCCCGACAGATGGGCGGCTATCCCGTATATAAGAAATGGACAGCCTGGAAAGATGCCGATGGCGATGGAATGCCCGACGAATGGGAGCGTGCCAACGGACTGAACCCCAACGATGCCAGCGATGCCAACAAAGACTGCACCGGTGACGGCTATACCAATATCGAGAAATACATCAATGGAATCAGTACGAAAGAGAAGATCGACTGGACGGATGTCAAGAACAACCATGATACATTGAACGGAAAGAGCTCACTGTTCTAATTGAAAGAGGAGGGACATACCCTCTTCTTTTTATTCTTATTCATGATTCTAAAATAAAGGTAACCCACAGCAGGTTACCTTTTCTTGATGTCTTTATTTAGCGTGTTCTATAGACAAGGCGATGCGGATGCGGAGTTGTTCCTTCTCCTCATCCGTCAGAGGACGTACTTTACAGATGTACGTCTTTACAATTTTTTCTGCTCGTTTTATGATTGACTTATCTCGTCGCATCTTTACCTCTTTAATATATAGACGGTAAAGACATGGCGATGTAACCAGTCATTATACAGCTATCGGCGTCCGTGCTGCATATTCGCGCAACCTACTGATAGATCTGTGCATCAAATTACGCACACTCTGGTAGTTGATGCCCATGATCTGACAGATATCATCATACTTACGTTGTTCCACATAATACAAGTTGATGATCTGCTGCTGGCGCGGTGACAGCTTATGGAAGTACTCCTGGATGCTGGCAGTAAGCAGCTGCTGTTTCTCCACCATCTCATGGTGAGCCTCCTGTTCCTCAGCAATGGTCTGCATCCGTGAGTCGTTGATCTCACTGTCGCAGAGACGGACATTGCGGCGGAACTCATCATTGATACGGTTCCTGAGGGACACATACAGGTAGCTGTCGATATTCTCCACGACACCCAGACTGTCGCGTTTAGTGTAGAGTTTCACAAACACATCATGTATGCAGTCTTTGATCATCTCTCTATCGGTAGTGAATCGTGAACCGAATGCGAAGAGGTTATCAATGTGTTTGTCGTACAGTGTTGTAAAGTCAATCATTTCTTAGTTTGTTATTAGAAGATAGTTTCAAGTAGGGGCGACATGATCACCCGTAGGTTTTCTGGTGCAAAGATAGGTGTGATTCCTAAAATAAACTGGTAATATTTGGTTTTTCAATTAAAAAAACAGGTTTTTCACTTGATTTAAGTCAATGAGTCTTGGTGTGGACATCAAAAAGTGAGGGCAATGATCTGCCCTCACTTAACCTTTTTCAGCCAATAGATACGGTGCTGGTCGGCATCGTTCACCACAAACGACTGTCCTTTCATTTTTACCGATTTCATCGAAAGTTTAGTCTCTCCACTCTTAGGATGGACGATCGACACCTGATAGGTGCCATCGGCTACTGGCATACGTACTTGGTCGGCTGTCGCATAGACCAGATAACCCGTAGCCTCATCACCTAACGCCACGCAGCCTTCACCGTCCATCGGACGCATGCTGCACAGATCACTACGCAGCCTACTGTCGGCAATCACCACGTTAGGCATGGAGCCACCTGCCATCAGGATAGCCCATCCATACGATGGATACTGCTGAGAGTAGAAGGTCACTGCCTTGTCGGGATAGCGTTCGCGGTATTCCCTGACAGCCTTGTATGCCTCCTCAAAATCCGTCTTCCCAACCGGGAATTTGCGCATCCACTGTCGGGGGGCCATATTCTTACCGCCTTCAATGGCCCACAGACCTTTCGTGTTATAATGCCAGTAACGGATATCGATGATATCTACCACCTTATTTAATATAGGATCCTCTAAGAGCGCATCCTGAGCATCCTTGGTACAGCTGAGTGCGATCAGCGGATGACAGCCTGTCTCCTGTTCCCATTCGGCAATAGTCTCCAGCCAGAAACGGGTGAAATGCAACGGTCCTGTATATTCGCTGCTGATCAGATGCACCACATTGGGCTGGTCCTTCAGTTCCTCCAAGCACATCCGTATATACTGCTTATGTAAGGGGCGGAGCACCGGATTCTGCACGTTATAGAACTGTTCCGCCATGAAGATGCGCTTATCTCCGGCAAAGGGTACCGGTTCGGGGAAATCCGTGCCATTGACATTGTTCACGGGCCGCCACGGACAATCTACCCAATGGGCACCCGCTTCAAGGATGTTGTGTTGGAAATAATGGTGGTTGTAGAGCATGATATGCTGCGGTGCAGCCTTTTCCGCAAAGGTGCGCAGTCGTTGCCAGTACCACTCATTCGGTTTCGTCAGGTCGTATCGGCTCAAGCCATCCCATGCCTTTCCCTGTCCTGTACGGGCAAACGGCTGTTCATAGAAAGGAGCCCACACATCACCGTCGGCACGGCGCACACGCTCATGATCCGTTCTGCGCAGATCATACCACAGTCCGTAATGGTGGTCAAGAGCCGCATACGCCCCCTGGTGCAGGAAGTCAACCACGTCATCAAGACGATCTGTCCATCCCGTTCCTATCCTTCCCGGCACAAAGCGGGTGATGGCAGGACGTGCACCTTTTACCACAAAGTTATCCTTCACCCGTCCGTTCCACCAAGGGATATCATAGAGGTTACCCGTCAGCAGCATCCCATCCACAGTCAGATGGCCGTTAACGATCTCGAAGGATGGTGATGTCTGCGGTGCTGCTGGATCCGCTTTCCCTCTTTTTCTTATCCTGTCTATTGTTGCGATCTTATCTACATTATCTATAACTACCGGCTCTTTCATCATCACACTGTCTATCCACATCTCCATGGTGAGCCTTGGCTCCTGCAAAGAGAGCTGTGCCAGTTGCATGGCCTGTTCCAGTGTGGGCGAGGTGGAAGCCTCCAAGCTTCGAGGCAGAATGAACGGATTCACCGTACTTTGCGGCACCCGTTTACTGAGTTGATCGTAGAAGAGGCTACGTGGGTTGACATGATCGTTACTACTCGTCCACTCACCGTTACCTGTCAGTGTGCCCCAGCATCCATGCGCACTGCAGCGGTTATCAGCATCTGGAGAATAACAATACAATGTGGAAGCCGTGCATTGCCAGAACATCGAATTGGCCGTGTTCCATCCCGTACCCGTCTGGAACTGTTCCAAATTCCGGAAAGCCAAGTCATTACCATCAATATTCACGATGTCAAAGAGCAGTCCTGTGGCCCATGAGCCGATGCTGCCACTAAAGCCCAACGACTCCTCCCCTTCACACTGCACAAAGGCATTCGGTCCGGCAGCACAGAAATCCGCTGCAAAGTCGTGGATACCCTGTCGGGAGACACAGCGTTGGAAGAGTGTCTGCTGTCCACGGGTAAGGAACACGTTACGTCTCCATCCACCGATCTCAGATACAGGTTCCGAGGCGATACAGTCTTCTACCGTGATACGACTGGTTTGTTTCTGCAGGTTCACCGCCGATCCTGCGAAGTGTTTGAAATCCACTCGTCTCACCCAGGCATCCCTCACATGATTCATCCAGATGGCATCCCAGCAATGATCCTCATCGGCATGTTGTGCGACCTGCTTGTTATAGTCGGACATCAGTGTCAGATTCTCCACACCACATTCTACGATTTCACCGGCTGTTTCACTGATCTTCACCTGTGCGCCGCCATAGTCGGGCGAGAGCGAAGCAGTGATCGGAGCATCGAGAGTGATACGGTTACCTTGAACCGCCGTCACCACCCGTTCCCAGGTGATATCAATGTCGGTAGGATGCCATCCCGTATAGTCTAAACCACCGCCAAAGCCCGTCATCTGCAACGAGGCAATCCATTCCTTCGTAGAGGGACGTATGATCTGAATACGACTGCCTGCGGCAATACCCTTCGTCTGGGAGAGCGTGAGCTCCGTACTTCCTGCTTTCGTAAAAGTCTGCACCTCCGCGATGACAGGGTTCTCCGTCTCGGCAGTGTTTCCTTTTCCTTCAAGATAGATAGCAGCACCACGGTCAAAGCCGCGTTTCACCAGAATGGTACTTTGCTTTCCCATACCACGGATGACGACACCCGACTGCGATACCCTCAGCGGAGCATCGAGGTAGAATGTACCCTCTGTCAGCAATACAGCCCCACGGAATCCGTTGGCATCCGGCTTCAGGTTTGACACATAATCGATGGCTTGTTGGATGACTGGGGAACAATCGCCCTCGGCAGCATCCACCCTCACGACATTCCTCACATAGGGGATGATGGTCTCTGAGGCATGATAGCCACAGGTGGAATAGTCCATGGGCACATAGACCACACGTACCGGTTTCGGTGCTGCCGTGATGTTCAGGAACAGACAGCCTAATAGAAAAGAAAGGATGATCGCCTTGTTGTTCATAACGGATTGTTTTTCCAAAGGACGGGAAGGAAGCTGTTTTGTACTCCCTGTCACGGAAGAGCGACACCATATCGTTCCATTACAGAACCCTACACAATAAAAGACTTAACGATGGCTACAGATATAGAATGCTCTCATTACCCATATTGAACAGCAAGTCGAGGATACTCAGGTTGGGCTGAAATCCCCATTTCTGCTGATACACCTGATAATACGGCTTCGCCATGAAGTCAGGATCGGGCATTGGATGTTTGGGACGTATGGCATAGCGGAAGTCGGAACATCCCGAAGAAGCCTCCTGCTGGTAGTGTTCGGTAAACAAAATCTTAGGGTGGATGTCCAACAACTCGCACATCTTATAAGTGATCTCCATGTTAAAGTCGAAGAGATTCTCCCATCGTTTCTCGAAGAACGGCAGCAGGTCGTCGGCATAATAATCAAAGAACGGACTGTCGCCGTAGGCACTCTGCAGGGCGTTCCAGTGTACATGTCTCCAGTTGGCATGGTCACTGATACGCATGTGGATAAGAGGATGGGCCTCTCCTTCCTGTTCTGTAGGCGGATAGCTCACGGGGATACTCAGTGCCTGCGGCCCGTTGGTCGTAGCAATCACACAGCGGTTACGGAATGTCTGCTTGATAAAGCTCTCACACCTTTCTATATATACCACCTCATATCGGAACAGTTTCTGATACCACTGTACCGGTCCGAAGTAGCAGGAAGAAAGCAGCACCCCTTTGTTCTGTGTCATCTCGTTGCTTATTTGAAATGCAAGACGTATGCAGCACCCACGATCTCCTGCTGCCGCACCACCGTCTGCCCCTTGCCCTGATTCACCAAGTAGCAGTTATTCTCTAAGCAGTCACAGTCATGACAGCTGCAATTATCTGGCAACACATACTCTTGATGATTGATCATGACAGTATCACCGGGCAGTTGCTCGATGACACCGATATATGAGGAGTCGGTATGAAAGACGATCAGGTCGCCCCGTTCGAAGGCATTCTTACAGAGCTTGTTCACCATCACCCTGGTGCTTTGCATCACCCGTGGTGCCAAGTTGTCGCTCGTCACCCGGTAGATAGTGAAGGCATACGTCCTTACCAGCAGCATCACCATGACTGCTGCTGCCAGCACCACCATGAACTTCAGTACGTCCTTCATCATCTTTCAACGCTCATCCTTTCTCCTTTCACCTCATTTTTCACCTACTTGATCTTATCCACCCACCGGAACAGGCGATTCCATCGGATGCCGCCGATACCGCCACGGTCGGGATCAGAGCTCCACCAGATAAAGATCGGCTTTCCCACGATATGATCTTCTGGCACGAATCCCCAGTAACGGGAGTCAGCAGAGTTATGGCGGTTATCACCCATCATCCAGTAGTAGTCGAGTTTGAAGGTATATTCCTTCGCCTCTTTCCCGTTGATGAAGATCTTTCCGTTCTCCACCTTCAGGTCGTTCCCCTCATACACACGGATGGGGCGTTCATACACGGCGATATTCTTCATATTCAGCTGGATGCTTTTCCCTTTGGCGGGAATCCATACCGGACCGTAGTTATCACGTGTCCACCCCGTGTTAGCATTTCGGGGATATACCTCTCCCACAGGGGCATCGGTATTCAGCCGGATACTCTCCACTAAGTCTTTCCTACTCTCCAAGGCTTTCCTGGCCGACTGTGTAAGCGGCATGTAGTTGAGCTGATTCAGGTCGCGCAGCTGTTCCATACTGATCTGGTACTCCTTCATCACCTCCTCGGGCAGGGGTTGTTTCAGTTTCACATAGTAGGAATACTGCACCTCATCCGGTTCTTTGTTGGCCTTACCGTCGAGATAGACGATACGGTCTTTGATCTGCAGTGTCTGTCCGGGCAGTCCTACACAACGTTTCACATAGTTCTCACGCCGGTCGGTGGGACGTGCTGCCACCTCTCCCATCTTCAGTGCCATGGAGTTCTCGTGGAGATAACTGCTTCCCAAGGCATACACCTTATTATATAAGTCATAGATCAGCGTATCCGACATGGTGGAGAAATCAGGATTCCCATATTCCTTTACATAGATCTGCTGACCGTAGTTATACGCCATATTGTAGTATTCCGTCTGGAACGGCTGTTCCGTGAGGATACTGTCACCAGCGGGATAGTTGAACACCACGATGTCGTTGAGCTGCACCTTGCCCAGGCCCTTCACCCTCCGGTAGTCCCAGTGGGGCCATTCGATATAGCTCTTACATCCGATCACCGGCAGCGTATGCTGTGTGAGCGGCATGGTGAGCGGTGTCTGCGGGATACGCGGTCCGTACGACACCTTCGATACGAAGAGGTAGTCGCCTGTCAGCAACGACTTCTCCAAAGAGCTCGATGGAATGACGTAGTTCTGGAAAAAGAACTGGTTGATGAAATAGACTGCCACCAAAGCGAACACCAACGCGTCCACCCACGACATGACAAACTTCACAGGACCTTCGCTCTCTTTCCACCACTGCCACTTGATCTTCTTCGTGATGTAGATATCATAGATGAAAGGCACCACCAGCAAGCCCCACCAGCTCTTCACCCAATAGAGGAACAGCAGGTAGAGCACCAGCACGGCGATGAATTTCGCCCATTGCACTTTCGGATTCAGTTTCTTCTTTGTTTCCATTATTCTCAAATTATTCGGAATATTCAGATTTCTCAGAAATTAAACATATCGCTAATCGTGAGCAGTCCTTCATGCTCCTTCGTGTATTCGGCAGCAAGCACGGCACCCAAGGCAAAGCCACGGCGACTGTGGGCATCGTGGGTGATGGTGATCATGTCGGCATCACTGTCGTAGCGGATGGTATGGATACCCGGCACCTCGCCGCGGCGGATGCTGTCGATGGTCAGCGCATCGGATGCCTGCTCTCCCCCTGTCCCATTAACTGCTGTATGACAGCAGTTTACTGAGCCATCGGGGTTCACCACCTTCCCTACTACCCACTCCTTCTTACGGTCGATATTCTCAATGATCTGCTCAGCCAAGGTGATGGCCGTACCACTGGGATGGTCGAGCTTATGCACATGGTGTGTCTCCTCCATGCTCACCTCATATTGCGGGAACTGATTCATGATCTTGGCTAAGTAACGGTTCACAGCCGAGAAGATGGCCACGCCAATGGAGAAGTTAGAAGCCCAGAACAGTGTTCTGCCTTCCTCCGAACACATCCGCCTTACATCATCACCATGCTCCTTCATCCATCCCGTACTGCCCGAAACTACTTTCACCCCCTTGGCAAAAGCTTTCAGATAATTACCATAGGCAGCCTGTGGTGCCGTGAACTCTATTGCCACATCAGCCGAAGCGAAAGCATCACTTTCGAACTCCTCCTGATTGTCAATGTCGATAATACTAACGATCTCGTGGCCGCGGCTTTTGGCGATTTCTTCAATCATTTTGCCCATCTTACCGTAGCCGATTAAAGCTATCTTCATAATAATTGCATTTAATGATCTGCAAAAGTAGTGTAAATCAGTCACATATCAAAATAAATACATCTTTTTTAAACATAATTGCAATTTTAATATGATTCCGCACAAGCACAAAAAAGGATTTGTCTCCCGACAAATCCTTTTTGATAATAACATAAACTATTAGTTATTGAAAAGCTATTATTCCTTTGCAATATCAAAACTGTTCTGCATAACACATTGTATTTTAAACTAACTGCTAAAACGAATCCCCGTCAAAACTTGGTCAATTGTGATATCTTTTAACACCTACTTGAAATCTATTTCTGCTGCAAATTTACAACAAATTCCATTTCCTGCAAGAGTTAAGGCGCACAAAATGAGGCCGTTCTACAAAACGTGCCCCATTTTGCAACATTTCGACACCCAGCAACGCGATCATTGGGCGCATAGCCCCTGATTTTAAGGAGAAAAACATGGCCAGGGGCTGTTTCGGGGAAATAAAGCCGTCATGACCCCGGAGGAAAGGTCTTAGGGGGTCTTTTTGTTACGAAATGGGGTACGATTTGATGAAAAACGAATATTTATCAATAAAATCCTTGCCCGTGTCGTTGGGTGTATGCGCCCGGTAACGGCTGCCTGCCAGTATGTTCCACTGGAAAGATGAAACTACTCATGCTTCACAGAATGCCACTAATGGTGCAACACCTTCACAGTATTCAAAAATATCTATGGTATTTGACATGGAGTTAGAGGACGTGTTCGGTGAAGGTGTGGCTACAGAGATCAAGAAAGCCATCGAGAATGAGGAATACAAGAACGATTCCTTCTATACCCTGCAAGGTGTGAGGGTCGCTAAGCCCACCACGAAGGGTGTGTATATCCGAAACGGTAAGAAAAATTATGTGAAATAGATAACATCTTGATAAAAACTGTAGCAATTCGAAAAGGGAAAAGAAATGAAAAAGATATATGTAAAACCAGAGACAGTGATATTACCTGTAACGATTGAATCGGTGATGGGTAATACCGACTCTAAAGGAGAATGGGATTCATTTGATGCCAAGGAGAACACCGATATGGAATTCGACGATGAAATCGGCGATCTTTGGGGAACGGACACAGGTAACATGGATCTCTGGGGAGACGGAGAATAATGAATCTATACAAGGAAGTAATAAACTTTTTTATATTTTTGAGTTAATTATGTTAGGGAGCAGTCGTGAGGCTGCTCCTTTTTTGTGCATGGAATTCTCAAAAAGATATGAAGATACATGTATGAATATTACTGCCCCCTATTCAAACCCATAACTCATAGCCCCTGGGGAACAAAACAAATTGTTTTGTTCTCGAAAAAACGTCACTTTGAGGTGTAAAAACGGTCTCTTACGGGAACAAAACAAATTGTTTTGTTCCAGCATCCCCCCTTTCTATGAAGATGAAAGACCTATCTTTTGGGTTGTGAATACGGTCTTTTACTGGCATCATCCCTGCTCGGCTATTGGAAATGAGTGGTTCATAAGGCAGTAGCCTCAACAAAAAAATGGAGCTTGTCCTCCCGACAAGCTCCATTCCACAATTAACTCAAGTATTGAAAAGCTATTTACTATTTTTCAGTCTATTACATAAAACATAACTAACAAAACAAATTCATTCAAAATGATCTATGATAAAAAACCTATTTGCTCACATTCATACGTCGACATGGCAATACTACCATTCGAAATCTCCCCAAAGGTCAAGCTCCTTGGCGGTGGATTCAGGTCCTTCATCTCCTCCCACCTCTTTTACATCTGATGGCAAACCAGTATTAGTATTCGGCAGTTCTGTATAGAAATTACCATCATTATTACCATCTACGACACCTTTTCTTATTATACTGGCACATACCATCCCTTCAGCCTCTGCTCCAATGATATCCGTAACAGGGCACATATATATTTTTTTCATCTCAAATTCTTCTTTAACGTACTACAATCTTTTTCCCATTCACTACATAAATACCCTTAGGCAGACCATACGTAGAATCTTTACCTACCGCCTGACCATTCAGGTTATAAACCGTATTGGAAGACTTCCTCTCTAAAACTAAATTATCAACACCTGTTGCAATACCATTAATATCATTGAAGATGCTATGCTTAACAAGAGAGAAATCCATATCCATAAATTTAGCTTCATTGTCTGATTTATCCGATAATACAATTGAAGTATATTGTTTCCATTTCTTCTTGGTTGTACCAGCTGATTTAGTATAATAGAATCCCAAAGTTGCTGGCTGGCCTGTGTACATTCCTAAATAATAGCAATGTGCCGGAAGGAAATCATCTTGATAAGTACCTTTAAAAGTATAGTCACCAACTATTACCTTTTCATCTTCGATGTTCTGCGGATTATCTTGAGCAATTTCAGCTTTTGCATCCGTAACAGACACTCCAGCAATCGTACGAGCAACAGGCTGATTGTTTTCATCTACTGAACGAACTCCAGGGTGAATCATATAGGGATGTCCTACTTTAATATAAATAGTATTTCTATCCGTAGGTATAGTCACAAGTTGGTTGAAAGTGACGGTAAGCACTATCTTACTACCCTGCTCTTCTGATTTTACACCTGTGAATTCTCTGACATCAGTTCCATTACCATAAGCTGTCTGCAACTGATCATACGTCAAATTAAAGGGGAATACTGCTGAATACCAACGGCTCTCTATCAAGCGAGGATCTGGCCATGTCTTTTCCTCCACATCTCCTGCTGCAAACATAAAGTTATGCCAGCCATTAAATGGAGTATACTTAGGACTTCCTTGCCCAACCGTTTCTTTTAAAATCCCCTGGAGATAGCTATCTTCGTTAAACATGGCACCAGGCTCTTTGAAATATTTATGGCCATCCATTTCTACCCAATAATTACGCTCGAACATATAAGGTTCACAATCGATTCCATAAGCACGAAGTTTTGTTTTAACACTTTCAGTATAAAGGTTGTTGAAATCATCTTCATTCAACTCATTTAAAGCCCTTAAAAATGGGTTAACGCAATATACATAAGCATCTGAATTTTTGGGTATATGAAGACGAACTGGATGTTTTACATAATTTTTACTTGACTCCCAATCCCTAATAGAAACTGTGGAACTTCCGTCATTATCATTATTATAAGTAAAACCATCATAAGTGAATTCCTGATTGAAAGACCCATCACCAATAGTTACATGGTCACCTAAAACATAAACATCCTCCAAATTGTTATTTTTTTGAAAAGCATTATCTCCAATTGATGTAACACCCGCTGGTATCGTAACAGATGTCAATGCCTGATTATATGCAAAAGCAGCACTACCGATAGTTTTCAAAGAATTGGGGAAATGGATTGTTTCCAATGGAGGGGCGACGTGATCTTCTGTACCACCGAATGCACTTGCGGCAATGGTGGCTACACCTTCAGGTATTCTGACATTTTTAAGATTTGAGCAACATTGAAAACAGTTTTCTGGTATTTTATTAAATCGAGAAAAGCCTGTAGCATCACTCTCCAGCATAATTACCTCTTCTATTACATTATTATTTTGAAACATAGAAGGTGGAATTACCGTAGTTTCTTTAGGGAACACAAAATATTTAAGATGGGTTAAACCTGTTGCATTTGCACCAGTTGCATTTGCCATTAAATACAAATCAGAATAATCATAGATTTCAGCATCACCCATATCTAAGCTTTCCAAATCATTTTTGAAAAGGGAATTCTGGGTATTACCCATCAGTGCAACCATATCATCATGGGACAATTTGTATCCATCGTCCGTTACAATTTTTAATGATTTGGCAGTCTTTACATTATTAGAGAGATTTGTCCAATCTGATGCTGTCACAGAACCAGACAAAGTCAATTGATAATAGTCGCTCTCAGTCTCCTCTGGAGGAACGACTGTGATTCCGGCATGCACATTCATGCTCACGATGAAGCATACCAATAGTAGTAAATACTTTTGCATAATAGTTGATAATAAAATTGTTGCTGCTCTAAAATGAGCGAATAGTTGATAATTGTTAGCGCACACATCAAATCGGCGCATCGCGTTAGAAATCGGCTGCAAAAGTAGGATTTGTTTTTGAATTATGCAAAAGGAGAACGTTTCGAAAAGTTTCAAAAACTTCTCATTCTTCAAAACGATACCTGATTTTCATCAAATATTACCCATCATTTGTTATTTTTTTCGTGTGTTCACGCACACAAAGGTTGAGAGATTGAATAAAGCGTATCACTCAACATTTGTAAGTACGAAGGCACGTGAACACGTGAAAGCGAGCCATCCTATCCATTATTCTCCGTAAGAGATGCGGTGAACTCACTGGGATACATGCCGTATTCCTCCTTGAAGTACTTGGAGAACTTCTTGGGGTTATTGAAGCCCACCTCGTAGGCGATCTGCGACACCATCATGGAAGGATCGGCCTCAAGGATCTGCTTGGCACGTTTCAGTCGCATGGTACGTAAAAAGACAATCGGTTTCTGTCCGGTGACAGCCTGCAGCTTCCTGTTCAGTCCGGTGCGGTGCATGTTTAATTCTGCAGCAAGCTGATCGACGTTGAAATCGGGATTTCCCATGTTCTTGTTCACCACATCGAGTACATGCTTCAGCAGTTGTTCGTCAACAGTGGTAATGGTAATCTCCGAGGGGTTCACCTCCGTGCTCTTGATGAATCGTTGATGCGATTCCTCCCGTCGTGCCAACTGTTCGCGGATGCGCAGACGGAGGATGTCGAAGTTGAACGGTTTCGTGATATAGTCGTTGGCTCCCATCTGCAGTCCCCGCAGCTCATCCTCTGCCATGGCCTTCGCTGTGAGCAGGATCACGGGTATATGACTGATGTTGACATCCTCTTTGATACGCCTCACCAATTCGAGGCCATCCATTCCTGCCATCATCACATCGCTGATCACCAGGTCGATATCGGTATTCTGCATGATGCCGAGGGCCTGCTGCCCATCGGTAGCCTGATAGATAGTATAGTCGGCGGCAAGCACACTGCTCATATACGTCAGCATATCGGGATTATCCTCCACCAACAGGATATGTTCGCCTTCTGAGTTCTCCTCCTCGGGTGCTTGCGGATCAGGCTGCTTCTGGGTAGTCACGATATTCTCCACATTCTTCATCTGAATGGTGAAGACCGTGCCCTTGGGTGTGTTCTTCGACACGGAGATGGTGCCGCCATGCATCTCCACATACTGCTTCACGATATTCAGTCCGAGACCAGTGCTGACATTTCCTAACTGCTGATCCTTCGAGACATAGTATCGTTCGAAGATATGGGCGAGGTCAGCCTCGGCAATGCCACGTCCAGTATCCTTCACCTGCAGCGTCATCAGCTGGTCTTCTTTCTTGACTTCCACCTCGATGGAACCGCCGTCGGGGGTGAACTTAAAGGCATTGGAGAGGAGGTTGTTGATCACCTTCTGCAGCTTGTCGGCATCCACCATCATGAACAGATGGGGAGCAGAGGCATTGAAGTGGAAGTCCATGCCCCGCTGTTGTGCCATGAGCCGGTATTTCTCGCATTCATCGGAGATGGCCTTCACCACATCCACCACGTCGAGCGACAGCACATTCTGCAGGTTACCCAAACGCTGGAAGTCGAGGATCTGGTTCACCAAAGAGAACAGATGGTGTGCATTACGGTCAACCACCTCTAACACCTTCCGTGTTTCTTCCGGCTGTTTCCTATTGAGGAGTTCCTCCACGGGTGTCATGATCAGGGTGAGCGGCGTACGAAGGTCGTGACTCACATTGGTGAAGAAGCGCACCTTCATGTCATTCATCTCTTTCTCGTGGGATGCCAAGAGCTCCATTTCCCGCACTTTGCGCTGATATTCCTGACGGCGGCGTAAGAAGTTCCACAGACCGGAGAAAGTGGCAGCAGCTAAGAGCAAGTAGATCACCCATGCCCACCAAGTGTTCCAGAACGGCTGTCGGATGTGGATGGTGAGGAGTTCGAACTCTTCCCACTGATCCAGCTCATCGACCTGCCAGCGCAGTCGCAGCCTGTATTGTCCGGGCGAGAGGTTCGACAGTCGTACGACGTAATTGTCCATCGGTATCCATTGGTCCGACAGTCCCACAAGCTGGTAATAGAAAAGACCTGCCACCTGCTGGTGGAATCCACGCGGACGACATTCCAGTAAGATATTGTTCTCGTTGTAGTCGAGCACTAATTTCTTGGCATAGAGGATGTCGCAGTGGAAGTTGATGCGACCAGTGGTGTCGGCAGGAGCTATATCCTGATCATTGATACGCAAGGAGGTGATAACGGGATGGGGGCGCGACTTGCGGAGCACATGGGGCAGTTGCTCTGTATCAACCAAACGGTAGCCGTCGGCTGTTCCCGACAACATGTGGTTGTTACTCAGGCAAATCAGTGCCCTGGCGTTGTAGTAACGATCCGAACTGTTCTGGTTCCCGCGATAGCAATAGAGTTTGAAAGTGGGTGTTTGGTCCGATGTAATGGGCACAATACGCACCATTCCTAAGTCGGTGGTGCACCACACATCGCCATCGCAGCCCTCAGAGATGGCACTGATAATATACCGTTCCATCCGATCAACACGGTAGGCCTTCTGATGGGGGATGTCGTAGATTTGCACCTCTTCATGATTGCGGTGACTGACCATCCACAGCCAGCCTCGGTGATCGATGGTCAGAGCCTTGGCTCCCACGGAGATACTGGGGTTCTCGCCGAAGAGACTGATGGGAATCTCATCGATCTTCAACGTAGAACAATCCACCGCTAACAGGTGATTGCCTGACAAGCCATACACCTTATCATTATAATAGGCTATCTGCATCATCCAGATATTCCCGGTAAGCACCGGGGTGGTTTCTCCAGTATAAGGATCCAGCTGATACAGTCCTTTTCCGATCAGCGAGACATACAGCCGTCCTTGGGCATCTTCCACCATAGAGAACGGCGAACTCTCGGGGAAGAAACTACGACCGTCACTACAGAACAAGCCGGTGCCATAAAGACCCGCCCACATTCGTTTCTGGGAGTCCTGAAACACCATGGTGGCGGCAGTGTTGGGGAAAAAGTTCTCAAGTATCTGATTGGAGCCATCGGCAGTGATGCGGTAAACACCATTGTCTTCAGTGCCCGCCCAGAAACTGTTGTTGCCGGCATCAGCTAAAGAAATCACATCCTCGCTCCTGTATTGCCGCTCGGCTACGGCAATATGATGTATCTGGAAGGGATTCTCTGTATGGTCATAAATCGACATGCCCCGCTTGTGGTAGGTGTTGATCACCATGTCGTTCGCCTTGTCGAAATAGATGTGTTCAAGGTGACTGTTGGGGAGTCCGCCCGTATTCGGGTCCGATCCCACGAAATGCTCAATGAGATTTCCAAAGGAATCATAGGTGTAGGTACCGTCGTTGGAGGTTCCCACCAGTACTCTTCCTTTGGGCACAGGGGTGATATCAACCACCATCGACTTCACTGACAGACGTGACCACTGTCGCAGACGGCTATCGTAGCGGAAACACTGCAGGGGGGTGGCAAGGAACAGGTTCTGTCGTCCGTCCCTGCCAAAGAACAGATTGCTGAAGGTGGGATCGAGGGGGATGGGGGCAACAATACGGGGCTTGCCTCCGCTGAAGGGGATGGAGAAGATACACTTATTGGTGGCCACCAAAGCCTCCTGCTCGTTCACTTCAATCTCCTGAACGTTGCCATAGGAGGCAGGAAGCGGGTACAGGGTTGTCTTGCCTTTCTTGAAGTCACGCAGATATACCTTGTTGTTCTCACCGATCCATACCCTGCCCTGCACATCAGACTTGTGAGAGAAACGATCGCTGACGTAGATGCCAAAGGTGCGCAGGTATTGATCGACCGTGGAGATCAGCTGATTGGTATGGGAATCGTAGATCAGGACATCCAACGACTGTGTCTCCAACCAGAGCCGTCCTAAGTTATCCTGATCAATACGCTTGATGATATCGTTCAGTCGGGGATGCCGCACATAGCTGAAAGGGAAGCCGCCTTCGAGCTGCGCATAGGTGGTGAGTCCGTTGGACGTGCCGAGCCACACAATGCCATCGGTATCGCGGAAGACACAAAACACCTCGTACCCTTTGGTGTCTATGTAGTCAAAGTGTATGGTTTCCTCAGCAACAACAGGTAGAGACAAGAGGCTGCAAAGGCATACGATCAGTTTTTTTATGTATATCTTCATTCGTTAATAGCAGTCTTCCCATCAAAGGGATGCCCAAAGATATTCTAATTTTTTGAATCAAACAAATTTTTTGAATGTTTTTTTGCAGGATTGACAAGAAATTTGTAGCTTTGCACGGTTGTTAACGAACACCGAATATTATGGAAATATTACTTCACTATTGTTGGAAACACAAAATGCTCCCTCTAAGGGAGTTGAGAACCACCGACGGACAAGCGGTGGAAGTGATAGACCCAGGACTGCATAATCGGCATGCGGGACCTGACTTCTTCAATGCGAAGGTGAGGATCAGCGGTACGTTGTGGGTGGGGAACGTGGAGATACATGAGAAATCGAGCGACTGGTATCTTCATGGTCACGACCATGACAAAGCATACGACAATGTGATCCTCCATGTGGCAACAACCATCGATGCCGAGGTGAGGATGGCCAACGGCCAGTTTGTGCCACAGATGAGACTCGATGTTCCCGTCTCGGTGAGGGAGCACTACGAAGAGTTGCTCTCCATCGACCAGTATCCTCCCTGTTATCAGATTATCCCGTCACTGACACGATTGATGATACACTCGTGGATGAGTGCCCTGCAAACGGAACGATTGGAACAGAAAACCGAGGCTATCCGCCAACGGGTGCAGCAATGCGATGGGTCGTGGGAGGCGGGGTACTTTGTGACCTTGGCGCGGAACTTCGGCTTTGGCGTGAATGGCGATGCCTTCGAACGATGGGCAAGAAACGTGCCTTTGAAAGAGGTGGCCCATCATCGCGACGATCTGTTTCAGATTGAAGCAATCTTCATGGGACAGGCAGGACTGTTGGAAACAGAAATGATACCAGAACGCTACCAACAGGATGCGTTGCAGGAGGGATACTTTGTCCGTCTGAGAAAGGAATATCTGTATCTGCAACATAAATTCTCACTGAGGCCCATGGACGGAACGATGTGGAAATTCCTGCGGCTCAGACCACAGAACTTCCCACATATACGCATCGCACAATTAGCCACACTCTATTTTGAGAGAAGGGCAGGACTGAGTCAGCTGATTGCCTGCGAGACGATCGATCAGCTCAAGGCATGTCTCACGACCAACGTCACACCCTACTGGGAAACACACTACACCTTCGGCAGCACAAGCTGCATGATGGAGAAGAACCTGTCGGCATCGTCACTGAACCTGCTCATGATCAATACCGCCATCCCCATGCTGTTCGCCTACGGAAGACATCATCTGAAAGAAGAACTGTGCGACAGAGCCTTTGACCTGCTGGAACAGCTGAAGGCTGAGAACAACTACATCACAAGGATGTGGCGGGGATGCGGACTGGAAGTGGAGAACGCCGGAGACAGTCAGGCGCTGATTCAACTTAAAAAGGAATACTGCGACAAAAAGAACTGTCTGAGGTGCCGAATAGGATTTGAGTACTTGAGAAGAGGAGAGAGGAAAGAGGAGAGAGGAGAGAGAAAAGACTATGGGTAGGCGAACAAAGTCCGGGAATAAGATGAGAGATATATTCGGCTTTTCACTCGTTTATTCGTAACTTTGGATAATTATTCGTAACTTTGGATAAGTTACTGCATCTCGGCATAAAAAACAAACGAGTTTGTTTTGTTCTGCCCTCGATTTTACGTAACTTTGACTTCGCCGAACTTACTCTGCACTCGGAAAAGCTCAAAACATTTGGCTTTTCACTCGTTTATTCGTAACTTTGCACACACATTATTATATATATGGATTATATCTTCGAAACAAAGATGATGGTTCGCGACTATGAATGCGACATCGAAGGCA
>OCTX012115632.1_pt1 | contig 24992 bp, 42 predicted proteins | sample 1539691 | NCBI WGS metagenome assembly OCTX01 (sample SAMN02144231, study PRJEB22623) | gut metagenome | biome: sheep rumen | host: Ovis aries | place: New Zealand
ACGGTCGCTATAAAAAATGTTAAAGGGTATAAGTTTTAATTTATGAATTCTAAAATCAAAATTTCCTTCATTTCCATATTCATCTTTTAAATATGTAATTGTGTTAGAATCAAAATCATAATGAAAATCCCAATTATCTACATTTAATTCTTCAATATACTAATTTTTTTGTGCAACATCTAAACTAATTAGATGTTTAGTATTATTTATATAAACATTCTATACTTTAACTATAAATGAAGCATTTGTGAAATATTGGCTACCATGACTTTCATATGGACGATAAAATAAATTATATATACCATTGTTTTCTAATGTAGTAGATGTATCTAAATTATTCCAAGTATAATATTCTATATGTGAAGCCACCGTATTTATTAATTGGTCCATCACTAATGATGTATCAACAATATAATTACTTACATTAGTTATACTTGAATTTATATTGTCTAAACTAGAATTTATTGAACCGATACTAGATGAAAAATATTGGATATGTGTGTAATTTTTTAATAAATCTTGTAAATTGATATATTTAGAAGAATTAACAGTAAATAAACTAGTTTCAAATTGTCTCTAATCTGTTACATTATTAATTATAGGATTCAGCAATTCAATTTTATTAAATTCTGTATTAATGCTAGCATCAGCAATATATTCTCCAGGATCTGGTATATTAGAAATCGCTGTTGTACTAATAGAATTTTCATTTATTACAAAATTAATATGCATATGTTTTGCAACAGATTTGCGGGTAATTTTATAATTATCACCATCTTTTTCTGCCTATTCATAATATAATGATTCTATATTAGTAATAGGAGAAATTCTATCAAAATCCTTATTTAAATACTATGCCTTTTTACTAGTAAACATGTTCTAAAATTAATATTTTAATTACCATTTTTTTTCTGGGCAACCGTCTATAGATTTACCATTTTCATCTAATGGAAAATCAACTCTGACTTTTGCTTTTAATATACAACCACATATATTGCATATTCCATCATTATTATACTTACAACAATTACATATTGCCAATCTTTCTTTTGCTTGATATTTGGTTTTTCCAGATATAATATTCCAAATCCAAACTGAATAACCGGCAATAATATAAAAAATATGTTTTATACATTCTTTCATCATGCCATCCACTCTACTCTACCTTCATATATAGTTGAATTTTCGGTAGCTCCTCCATTATCAATCTATAGTGAGAAATACCTTTCTGATGCAGGAACTTTCATAATTTGTGCGGCATTATCACCACTAATATAGAATGATAATGATCCATTTACAAAATTAGTTCTATTGCTATCTAAACTTGGAGAAATAGATATTGTACTTCCAGTTATTACTGGAAATACTAATTTGTATTTCCATGGGCCAGACAAATCATAAGGAACTCTTACATTATCAGCATTCAACATATATAATTTTAACATATAATTAGAACCACTTCTGTTTAATCTGAGAGTCATTCTACCTTGTGCATATATATTTCCATTGTCTTCATTAGTTGCAACTAATTCTGTGACATTGTAGAATTCTCTAATAATTTGCGGATTTACTGGTTGCTATCCTGGATTAGGAATTCTAATTTCTGGTTTTTCAATTCTATTAACAATTTTATAATTAATAACATTTGCAGTATCAATCTATGTTAAAACATACTTATATGGATTTTTAATTGTCATTGATGCTGAACGAACAATATCGGTATTATTCAACCTATTATATAAATGACAATTATATTGAATAACTATAGATTTGCAAGTTGCATTCAAGCGCTCTTTAATATATGGAACAAATTTAGAAACATAGAAATCTCCATCATCAGCAGTTTTGAAACTATAGTCAATTGTATTTGTAAAGAAATCTGTATAAGATTCATACTATAAATCAGATTGATCTGGTTGAATTATTTTAGCATAATTATATGTTACTGATAATTCATTGATAACAATCCACCTGCATGGGATCTAATTATAGTCGCTGCCATACATTTCAATGAAATCATCCATATTTTCATTAGCAGAATCATATTCACTATAATTAATTAATGGAATTTCACCTCTATCAATTTTTCCCATTATATCAAGATTAATTGGTTCTATATCATACCCATCTCCAAATGTTGGATAATATATAATTGAATGGGTTGCAACATCTTCATATAATTTAACACCAATATTATTAGAATTTGATTCTGGGTATATTGACATTTCTTTGTCGGCATCTAAAATAAATTCGGATGGGCCTAAAGAATTTGATTTGTCTTCTAAAGTAATATTATCTTGTTGAACAGTAGCAAATTCTACTATAATATTAGAATATCTATCAATAGTTCCACGTAAATAGTAAACTTCATTATCTTCATCAACATATCTATAAACATAATCAATATTACGATTATTAATAGCAATATCTTGCGCTGACGGAAGTTTTATTTCAATATATCTATCATAGAATTTACTATTCAAATATAATGGATTTTCTAACCAATGGATATGATCTTTTAATTCTTCTTTAGGCATATACCAATTCAACAAATAGATATAGTCATCTATACGTTTAACTATATTATCTCCAACCTCATTTTCTCCAGAAACTTTAATAACTTTACCGCGAACTTTAACAGAATAACCGCTGATATTATTCATTACATATCCAGTTAAAATATAAAGACGTATGGTATCACAGTAAATTTGATCTTCACGCTCTTCATTTTTACTGGAATCTATAATTAACTTACCAATTTGAAATTCTGAATTTTCAAGATATATATTATGTCCATATGGTTCCTATGTAGTATTATTAGCAACATCAATAGATGAATCAATACCTCCATAATATTGAGTAAATTTATCATCTTTTTGATATAATGCAGATTTAACATTATCATTTAACAAACAATATTGTTTTCCATCTATACCTTCATACATCATATATTCAACATTATTGCCAGTACTATTTCTAGTTATAACATATTGATCAGTCTTATATTCTAATAATACTTGCCCAGTTACTTGAAAATATTTTGATTGAACTGCCATAATTAACCTTATATAATTATTATTTTATTATTTATTTTAACAAATTAAAAGACCCCCATGAAAATGGGGATCTTTTAATAAATTTTATAAATTATATAATTAAAAAATTATATTTTACCTGGGCGAATACTTCTATTGTATCTTTCATTTAAGAATTTAGTAAATCCGCCAGTTCTTTTATAGTTGCGAGCCTCATTTACTTTTTTATTGTCTCCGCAACTTTCACCGCATTGCTTTCCTTCACATTGACATGGATTTTTTCCGCATTTTGGACAAACTTCGCCTTCAGAACATCCTTCGCCTTCAGAACATCCTTTACCTTCATCTGCTTTTTTGGACTCAAGCGCTTGTGGTTTTTCTTTATCACCTTTAATTTTTTCTCCAAATGCTTTGCGTATTTCAGTAGCTAAGAAATTTGAAGTATATTGTATATCTTCATTTTGAAGTTCAACTAATTTTTGTTGAAGATTTTTATCTAAACCACGATTAAGAATTGCATTTGCTAATTGAACAATGTTAGCAATTTTTGTTGGATTTTCACCAATCTTTTTTGCTCTGATTAAACGTACCATTCCACGAATAACACTTGCCCAATCTTCAGCTGTTGCGTTTTTTGTGATATTTTGAATTTGTTTGTCCTTTTTAACCAATTCAAGAAGTTTATCAGCAACCTCTGTATCATCAAATTGGAAATCTTCATTAAGAGCTTTTCTTAATTCACGAGAAACATTGATAATAATGTTTTCATATAATTTTCTTTTATTCATAATATAAATATATTTTATTTTTAATCATCAATCCCTTTAAAACGATAGTTATTATAAATTAATTCCATTTGTTTTGGAGTTTTATTGGCAGTACCTAAATTAGGGTCATTTAATGCAATTGCCACACGATTCAATTCCGCATCAATTTTCCTACGTCTTTCAATTTCTTCTTTAGAAAGATTTGTAGGAACGCCAGTCCAAATATCCCAATTATATAATACTTTCATCATAGTATTCCATCTTCCACCAGTTTCATCATCGCCCACCTTATCTAATAAATCTTCATATAAATGTTTATTCCAAACAATAGATAAATTTTCTCCATCATCTATTATTTCTGCTGAACCCTTTTTATATTCTGGACCAAAAATATTTTCGCATACGTCATCATCAGCTTCCATATTTTGAATCATTAATTTTAATAAGGCTTTAGTGAGAATTCTGCCATTTTCTGGTTTTGGAAATTGAATATAGTTACAAATTGTGCCATCATTATCAGCGACCCCGCGTTTAACTATCCATCTTTCTAATTTTTCAAAATTAGCAAATATATAACTATTCACATAGTTTTCCCATCTTTCTGTTTTATTTCTTACCATTATTTTCTTTAAATATATTTTTTATTTTATCAAATAAAGATTTTTTAGATTGTTCTTTAAGAAGTTTTTTGATCTCTATAAAATCTAAGTTTTCTGTATAATATGTTGGAATGCTTTTAGATTTATCTTCAATTACTACAGTAACCGTTGCATACCATACACCATTATGTCTATTATTATCAAATTTAAATGGCAATTCATTAGCTTCTTCTGATGGAAGAGATTTCTTTGTAATTTTGTCATTTAAATATGCGTATGATTTAATAGCAATAACTTCACCAATTTTATTGTTGGTAGTTAAAACCATATCACCAATTTTAATATCCTAAAAACTAATCTTTGGTTTTGACATTATACAAAATCTTCTTTTTATTATTTATTTTTAGAGTTTTTTGTCAATGTTCTTAAATATTGTTGCAAACATCTTTTCAAGAGATGTGGTATTTAATAAATCTACATTTGGTTTATTATCATAGTTAAATTCATTACTTATTATCTAATCTTCATTATATTCTAATTCACCATATGTACGCAAAATCTAATTTTTTACGCTATCATCACAACAACCTAAATTTGGTATAGTTATATTATACCCATTTTCAATAATATACGCAATCATTTTTATAAATTTATATAATTGCATATATGTATTAATTTTTAATGGGCATTCATCAACATGTAACGGAACATAACTACCGGAATATCCATAACCACCTTCAATATAATTATAATAGTATGCATATGCTCCTTCTGGGCGCGGATATGTTAATTGCTTGCCATTTCCAGTTTTTTCTATTTCTTTATTACAATCATCAACAACTAATATATTTAACAAATAAACAAAACGTTGTAATAATGCAAATTTATTATATGCATGAACATCTTCAGATTCTGTACTGTTTTTAAATGCCTGAATGTCTCCAATTTGATGATTACTATAACTGCTAAAACAACTAATAACTACATTTGCTAAATGAATAGAATCTTCAGATTTATTATTTAATCTAGAAACATCTGCTCGGCATCTGCCCTAATCGTCAGTTTGGAGAACTTTTAAACCTATCATGAGTTTTTTCATTAATTGGAGTTCCTCTTGAGTTAAACCATCAAAAACTTCATCAGCAAAACCGCCAGTTGGAGTATTGTTTATTTTTGTCGTACATGCATATTTTGCATTAATATTTCCATATATAAAAATATCTTGAAACAAATAATACTTTACAATTGGATTACAGTGAATTCGGTCAAAATGTTCATCTAATAAATTTATAAATTTATATAAATTATCTAAGTATTCGGTTTCATATTTTTCAACTAATTTATCAACATCAATTCCATTGTCTTTTAATATCAAATCAATAACAGGCAAATCAAATTTTCTATATGGATCATTTGATTTTCTCTCTTTAAACATTGTTCTGGTTGATAATAATTTAGGAGCTTTCTAATTAATACTTTCAAAATGCTCAATAATATCTTTAGAAAACATATTTTGAATCTTTTCTTTACATTTGTTCTCAATATCGGCATTTTGTTTTTTCTATTCTATTTCAATTCCTTTCTTTTCATTAATCAATTCTTTGAATTCCACTAATAAATTTTCATAATTTTCTTTTGTAAATTGAAAATCAAATTCAGTTATAACTTTAGCTTCCTATTTACAAAATAATATAACTAATTTTTTAAAATCTTCAAAGGTTTCAAATGCATTATAATATAAATAAACTTCTGCACCATTGAAAGTATTTTTAAATCCTGTTAAATGCTCAATAAAATTATGTGGTATTTTTACTTGTGGTTCTATATCGGTAAAAGAATTTTTATTTGGGGCAGACATTGGATAATAATATGCTTTTCCATTCCATAAACAACGATATAAAGAAATTCCACCGTTAACATTTTTAAATTTATCAGGTATTTCAATTTTATTGATAATTTCTTCAGGAGATTCTTTATAACTATATGCCATATCTACATAAATATCTGCAATATAAACTGGTCCATCATTAAATTCTTCACAAATTTTAATTAATGGATAACTTATATTAAAATATTTAAAAACTGCAAAAGAAGAACAGTTTCCTATTAATAATTCATATGTATCTGCATTTAAATCTATATAAAACTAAAATTCATAACTTTTAGATTTTCCGGTTTGAAGAGAATAGATATATGCAATGTAATGAGTTCCATCATCCTTATTTACACGTTTCCATGTATATCTCTAAGGTTCGGTTTTACTATTTTTATTAGCTAAATCAAATTCCTATTCAAGACACGAAAATATTTTGCCGTGTAAAAATACATCAAATTCAAAATAATCACTATATTTCTATTTAGTTTTCTAATGAACTATTGGCATATCATCATCTTCATCAAAATCGTCTAATGATAATCCAAATGTGCGAACCGATGTGTTTTCATATATTCTATTAAAATCGAAATCTGATATTCTTTCAAATATAAACATAATTATTCTATATAATTCTAATTATTTTTATATTTATTTTCATTAGTAAAAACTAATATATTAAACTATTCTATAATAAATAGAAAAACTAAACAAAGTTGTTTATGAAAACTAATAAAACGATTTTATGTCTTGATTGGAGTAATATCCTTTTTAGATCATTATTCATAAATCAACTATATGGCACTAAAATGACATATGACAATATTGAAGATTGCCAATCATTCATTTATAAGTTTGCCACAGATGTTTGTTCAATTATTAATATTTTTAAACCAAATAACGTGATTTTGCTGACAGATTCCCAACATGCATGGCGTAAGGATGTTTTGCCTGGTGAGAATGGATACAAATCAAACCGTCAAAAACAAGAAGGGGTTAATTGGGATAATATTTTTAAATGTTCAGATGATTTGAAGCAACTTTTCAAGAATGCAGGCTGCCATGTAGCTGAATATGAGCATAGCGAAGCAGATGATATGGCTGCTTTATGTAAAGAAGTGATATTTGAAAAATATCATGATTATAATTTAATTATTGTTTCTGCTGATGCAGATTTGCGTCAATTGATTGATTTTGACCCATTGACAAATCAATATTGTGCTGTTTATAATACAATAGTTAAAGGTAAAACTGGTAAAAGATTCCTTTATATTACTCAAGAAATGCAAGATTGGCTTGACAAAGAAGATCAAGTTGATATTTTCTTCAGTAATGTAGATGAATCAAAACAATATATTAAAGATATTGTTGTGCAAAATGTTAAAATTGGAATCGAAGTTGAAAATCCGAATGAGGTTCTTCTTCATAAGATTTTTTGTGGTGATGATGGCGACTGTGTTCCAAGTTTCTATAGTTGGATTCATAATGGCAAATCTGTCAGAATAACTCCAGCTAAAGAAAGAAAAATTCGTGAAACACTTGGAATCAAAACAATTCATGATTTAATTCAAGCAAAGGACAATTTGAAACCGTTAATTGAATCTGTTGCCAAAAAAGATGTTAATGATATTAATATTAATGAGAGACTACAACGTCAACGCACTTTAGTAGAATTGAATTCAAGTTTGTTCCCTAAAGATATTCAATCGTATAAAGATACTATCGATTATATGATTCAATCCACTGGTGAATCTGTATTTGCTAATATGAAAGCCGCAAATATTCTTAAAGGAACTGAATATGAAAATTCTAATAAACCTAAAGCTTTGACTGCGAGTGTATTCAAAGATATGGAAAAATACGGATTGACAACTATTCCAATTTTCTAATTTTATAAAAATGAATAATAAATAACAAAAATAATTAATTGAATTATGAGTAATAAAAATAATTTTGATGAATCTGAATTAGCAGCTTATGCTCAATCTGTTGAAGGAACATAGACTCCAGAAATGACAATGCCTGCTGAAGATGCTCCAAAAATAGAAGAGAAAAAAGAAGAAAAGAAACCTACTGTTGAGCAACAGCGTGATTTAATTGGTATGCAAATGAGAGCACAAGCTAAAACTGCTGCTGAGGCCCATGCTGAGCGTGAAGAGGAAATTCGTAAAGAATCTGAAGAACGTGGTATTGGCAATGCTGTTGTTCCAGTTGAATCTCTTCCTTCTAAAGGTTTATTTTATCCGGTTGGAACTCGTATTTATATTCGTTCTGCTTCTCTTGGCGATATTAAACGTTGGAGTGCAATGAATGAAGAGGATGTTCAAGATGTTATGGAAAAAATGGAGGCAATTTTTGAAAGTTGCTGCGTAGTTAATTTTGGACCAGACACTATGAAGCGTGCAAGATATAAAGATATTCTTGATTTGGATCGTCTTTATATTCTATTTGCAATTCATGATTGGACATTCCCATCTGGCAAAAATGATGTCAAACTTAAGATTACTGAAAAAGATGACATCATTATGAAGAAAGAAAATGTTAAATTTATAGAATTCCCTGAGAAATTGATGAAATTCTATAATGAGCAAAAACGTTGTTTCTCGTTCCCAGTAGACAAAACATCCCTTTTTAAAGAGACTGATGGAAAAATGGATATTTATATGCCAACAATTGGTGTAAGTGATTGGTTAAAAGACTATATGATTGCAGCTAATCAACGTCGTGATAATATTGACCAAGACTTTTTATCATATGCATCATTATTAATTCCAGATTGGAGAAATCTTAATGTTGATTATTATTATGATTTAGTTGAGAAAACTTCAGATTGGGGCACATATGAATGGACATTGATTTCTAAAGTTCGTGATATTATTGTTAACGCGGCTGGAAATCCGACTATAACATATATTGATAATGGAGGAGTGGAGCGAGAAGTTCCGCTTTACTTTCGCAACGGACTCAAATCACTCTTCCAAGTAGAACTCAAGATCGACCTTTGATTCTCCTGAAAAATCTAATAATGAGCTATTTAAAGAAATTTTTGAGGATGTTAAATTATATACAACAACATATAATGTTCTAAAAGGATTTGGAATTAATTATAATTCAACCGGTTATGAAAAATCTTTAATTAGAAGTGCGGCTGAAATTTTAAATCCATGTACAGGATTTAACCATACTCTCAAACAATTATTAAATATGTATTATTATTTAGGGAAAGAAGCTCATTTTTCAATATCAGATTTAGATAAATGTGATTGGTTCTTTGCTTATAATCTTTATGAAATATTTGCTGAAGAAGTTGAAAAGAAAAACAAACAACAAGAAGAGGAAAATAAACGCCAAGAACAAGAAATGGCCAATTACCAACAAATGCAAAATTACCAATCTAGAATGATGGGAAATATGAGTCAAGGCATGCCTTCAATGCCAACATTTAATTAAAGTAAAGAGCACCAAGAAATTGGTACTCTTTTTTCATATAAAAACTTTCATATTTTATAACTATAAAATATATAAATGATATATATATTTTAAGATATGGTTTATAACATTGATTATATTAAAGATAATGAAAGATATACATTATTTGATATTGAGATTTGGTTAAAACCAAGAGAATGTCGGTATGAAAATGGGCAATATGTAAAAGATGATACATGGCATTCAGAATTACATTGTACAACTAATGGTGCAAATATTGCAAAATTTGTTTTTGAAAATATTAATACACGTGAATGTTTAAATGATTTTCAAACAGATTGCGAAAAAATTGAGTGGCTTCGTGGTTATTTACATGAAGAACATAAAAATTATTGGTTACTGAGAGATGAAGCGTCTAATATGTTGTATCATAATCATTTACCAGATATTAAAAAAATAATTTTTGATTTTGCTGAAAAGTGGAATTTTTCAATAAATGAAGACTAAATAACAAAAATAATAATTAACAAAAATGAGTAAAGAAAAAGAGCAAGAAGTAAAAGCTGAAGATCTTAATCTTGAATTGCCATCTAGTATTTTAAATAAGGAATTTGAAGATGATGACAGTGATATGCCACTTCCAGAGACAGCTGATTATAAAGATCCAAAACAAGCAGATGATGACAGAGTATTATTGCCTACACCAAAATTTCATAAATTATTTAATGAGTGTCTAGGAAAAATGCCTTATTCATCAGTTTTGAGGAATTCTAACAATGACCAAATTAAATTAGTTGATTTGATTAAATTTGTAGAAGTAAAAGCAGGTGGATTGACTGTTAAAGAAATGAATACTATTATTTCATTTGTAGCAGGATGTCCATTAGAATTTGTAAGGCCGTTTATGGAAATTGTAGAATCAGCTGAACGACAAAAAGAACTTTGGGTTTTGAAGTAAAAATAAAGGAGGAATTTAAAAATTCCTCCTTTTTAATTATGAAAATATCATATATTTAATTCTGATTGGATCTGGATTCGGATTATAAACAACCAAACTGGTTGGCAAATTTAAATCATGAGATTGCGGATCATCATCTTTTCCAATAATCATATATGCTTCGCCGACTTTGTTCCATAAACCATTTTCATGAACCCATTGCAAATATCTGAATAATCCTATAATATTCTTCTTTTTAGAATAATAATTTTGTCCCATATATGTCAAATCATCATCAACATCTTTGTCTGGACGATATGGGTCCATATAATCGGTATCAATATCTTTAATTTGCTATTGAACAGGATTTTCTAGTTGTCTTTCATCATCCCAACCATCTGTTAAAGAGCTAACTGAATTTTCTAATCCAAGAGAACCAAATTCAGGGTACAAATGTCTGAAATCTTTTTCTTCTTTAACCAATGTTGCATTAGACAAAACCCCATAAATTTTTGGAAGGAATTGATGTTCTTTTGTTGGTCTATATAATTTAACTTTTGATTTAATATGATTAACCCAGAGAGATGCATATTCATAATTATCAGTTTTAGAAGGCCAATCTGGAATAAGAACAATTCCTCTGAATGCACCATTAGGATATTTCATTAATGGAATTCTCTTATGTCTGTCCTCTCTCAACCAATAGAAATCTCTATAATATTCATTTAATTCATTTATGCGAGTTTTAATATCATTAATTATATTGTATAATGCTTCTAAAGCAGTATCATCTAAATAAAAATTAATTATATCATCGTCATAAACAGTATTTTGTGCTTCAATATTATATTTTTCGAGCCATTCTTCATCTCCGGTTTCTTCCCACATTTTAAAATAATCAATCATTTTCCTAAATGAATCAATATCTTTAACAGCATCAATATAATTATGTAATAACCAAGTATATAAATCGCAATCAACTTCATAATTATCTGTAGGATTAACTGATATTATATCATTAATACCATCACCATCAGAATCTTCACCGGTTTGTTCAAGTTTCATAGGTTTATATTTTTCAATTAAATCATACATAAATTGTTTTAATTGCTTAATACCTTTCTTAAATGGAGAATCTGGAAAATCTTCAGATTGAAATTTAACAGTTACTTTTAAATTATTGATATAATAGAAATATCCTTCTTTTTGTGATAAGAAAACTAAGTATTCATAAGTATGTCCATCAATCTCATCAACTTCATCTTGAATAGATGCAGAAACTAAAATATTGTATTTTTTAAATGCATCATTAATTTCTTTAACGAATGAAGTTTGCCCATCAGCAGCAGTATGAATGTGAAAACGCTTTGGTGCAAAATTATTGTAAATCACATCAAAATCACAATCAATATATTTTTCATATCCTTCTGTTTCTTTCAATTGCTTTGGAATGACATAATAATATGAAGCAGCTGACAAACCAAATTCTTGGCCCTGTAGAACGGTTGCAGAATGTGGCTGAAGAATTCTGGTTTCTGTAGTATATTGAGTAATTCCACTTGCATGAATCTAAGACAAATCAATATTAGATAATGGATTGCCATTAGAATCTGTTATAGTTCCAGCAGAACCACCTGATACACTGCCTATAATATCAAATGATGTATCATTTTCATCAATGGCCGAATTACATGTATATCCAGAATTGACTACTTTATTTGATGTTGAATATAATTTATAAAATAAATTTTTATTTGACGCCATAATATTTCTATTTGATTAATATACTTTTATTATTTATTAAATATTAGCCATTGCGAATTTCTCCGAATATTTTTTCAGGACTATCGCTAAATTGAACAGTAAGATCTTTATGAGATTCTGACCAAGCTGTAAGAGCAGCTGAAACTGCAGAAGCAATAACATTTGCAAATTCTTCTCTATCTTTTTGTTTTATCTCTTCTTTGGCTTTTTGTTGTTCCTCACTTTTATTATCATTTAATGCTTCTTTAACTTTAGATGCAACCACCCCAGCTCCTTCAACGGCTGCACTCACACCTTTTGCAATTATATTTCCTGATGTAACGGATTTCATCTAATCATATAAACGTGTTAATCTCATTGATTCTGATAATGATTCATTTAGTTGATTAATACTAGATGCCATATCTTTAAAATTAGATGCAACTGATTGAATTGCTTTTGTTCTTTGTTCTTCTTTAGTAATTAATTCTGCATCTAATTGTTTCATTGCATTTGCTAAATCAACAATCTGTTTTGGTGTTGCAGACAAGAATGGTTTAATATGATTAATACCAGCAGCAGTATTTTTCATTGCTTCTTTAAATACCACAGAATTTGATTTTGCCGTCCTAAAATTAGTATCATTTAAATATTTTACTATTCCATTTAAACCATTTGTTAAATTTAATGTATTTCCGATAAATTCGGGTAAAAACATTTCCCGCTTAATGTTATTTAAATATTTAACTCCATCACAAAAATCTTCTAATGTATCTTTAAATTTATCTGCATTCCAATCCGCTTCTGCTATTGCTTTAGAATGACCGAGGAAACTAAGAATAATATTTAAACCATTAATTAAATTGTTTACGTTATTATCTTTATTAAATACAATTTTTTGCAATATACCAATATCTCTAATACCATCAATAAAATCAACCATTGTATCTTTAAATTTATCTGCATTCCAATCCGCTTCTGCTATTGCTTTAGAATGACCGAGGAAATTAATAATATCGGTTAAAATTGATACAACCGTACTAGCCGCTCCTTTTAATTTCATTTCATCTATATCTACTACTTTATCTCCAACTTGTATTTTTCCTGCAGCTATTTGAATAATTGGTCCAAATGCTGCACCAATACCCTATAAAACTGATCCAAGATCTTCACCAACAATTTTTAGAATTCCAGTAGATATAATTCCTAATCCTTTTAATCCAGTTCCAAGTTCAGTTAAAAATGCTGAAAATGCACTAGATAAATTAATTGCAGCCTTTTTAAAATCATTTTCTGGATCTAATTTCCGATAACTAATTGGATTTCCATTTTTATCCCATTGATCTGGAACGCTCATCGATGCCATTTTTTGAATAACATCTATAAAATCAGATAATGCTCTAATTACTGTCCCAATACCCGGTTTTTCACCAGTAAAAAATTTTGATATTCCACTCTATCTTGGAAATAATAACTATATAACTGCTAGCGAAGTTATATCAAATTCTTTTAATCCATTACTCAAATCAGTTAAAAATGTTGAAAATGCCCCAACAAGATTTTCCGCTGCCTCTTTAAATTTGTTTGGTTCTAATTTTAAATAGTGAATTGGATTTCCATTTTTATCCCATTGATCAGCAACTTGCATTGAAGCCATTTTTTGAATAACATCTACAAATTGGGATATAGCTGAAATAACTGGGCGAAGTGCTAATCCAATTGCTGCTATTTTAGGAGCAGCTTTCCACCGTATATTTTCATCTATTGCATTTACTATTGATACTAAACACCCTACTAAGCTCTCTTTATCATCAGCACCACTTCCAATAATTCGGCCATACGCTGTACTTATATCTGCTTTTGTTAAAGTTTTTGTTTTTTCTATAAGTTTTACAAATAATAATATTGCGCCAGACACACTTGCAATCATAGCCGCTATCATTTCAACTCCAATAAATGCTGCTGCAAATACGGCAGCTCCAACGCCAGTGCTCCATATCGCTCCTATAACTGTTGCAAGTGCAACCATTCCACCTATTACTGCCCACATTAATCCAAATGCTCTCCACACAGATTCTTTTTTGACACCATTTATTTGTTTAACATATTCTCCAAATATTAGCATCGCAGCTGATGCACCAGCAATTAACAATACAATTGCTCCGACTCCTGCGAGTCCTTTAATTGCATTTTTCTAGAAGCTGTCACGACTAAGAACCCATATTATGCCTATTGCAAATGCTACAACAGCTCCTAACATGATTATTCCTTGAACCATGTCAGTCCATTTAGTTTTTTTAGCAACATATGTAACTACAACAAGAGCCAATGTCATTCCTAAAATTAATAATGTTATTTCTCCTAATGATTCTAATCCTTCTAACGCTTCCTTTTTAAAACTACTTTTTCCAAGAACTAGTAAAATGCTTAAAGCAAATGCCATTACAGCAGTTAGCATCATTATTCCTTGAAGCATATCAGTCCATTTAGTTTTTTTAGCAACTAATACTAATACGGTAAGTGATAATGTTAATCCTCCAATTAATAATATAATATCTTTTGTTCCTTTCAGACCTTCATTTGCTTCGCGTTTAAACCATTTTGATCCTAATAGTTTTATAATTCCAACAGCAAATCCAACAACTAATGTTAATAACCCGAAACCTCCTAATAAATCTTTAATATCATTTGTTTTCCATAATATTACCAATGCAACTAAACATAAAGTTAATGTTCCGACTAATGCTGCTGCAGATAATGCAACTTTAGCAGCCGCTTGCGCTTTTTCTACTCCATCCCTTCCACCGGCCAATTTATCAATTAAAGCTTTAAAGAACCCACCAATAGCTTTACCGATTTTCGGTCCAAGAAATACACCCATCATCCATAATTGCATAATCTATTTTTCTTTGATTTGCAATAAAGCGGCCATCATCAACCCAAAATTAACTAAGCGTTCTTTAAATGTTTTACTATGCACATTTTTATTTGGCGGCACCTAATTAATAATGTCAACCATCTATTTGATAAATTCTGACGTCATATTTTTGGCTAATATCCCATAAAATCTTCCTAATCGTCTACCAAGAATAAATGCTTTTGCACGATTTAAAGATAAAATAGATTTTATAAAGTTCTATGACATTCCTGTAATAATATTATGAATTTGCACAAAAGCTGATATCATATTACCAATAGATGCTAATGCATCTTTGTCCATTCTAAATGAATTTATAGCATTTGCTAATTTTTCAATACCTTTAGCAACAGTATCATATTGTTTTTCAGAAATTTTAGCTAATTTAGGAACAGCAGAAGATATAACACTAAGTGCATCACCTAATGTTTTAACAGAAACATCTTTTGCATTAACTACACCAGCACCTTTAGGAGCATTAGATTCCCCAACTGCTTTATTTTTCTTTTTAGTTTCGCCTAATGTCTAATCTAATAACAAAAGAATTCCTTCTAATAGTTCTGTCTAAGTTTTCTTTGCCATATATTATTTAAAGCATATTAAACCTTTTATTATTTATTTTATATTTTTAGATAACTGACAAAAATAAAAAGTGCCATAGAAATATTGATTCTAAGACACTTTATTATTTAAACTATATATTTCATTATTAAAGTTTAAAAATGTTCTCCGCGAAGTCCAGAATAGCCTAGAAATGTAATTTAACTATATCTTCTTTACCTTTATCTGAACAAAGATATTTACAATCATCGACATTAGAATAGAAGAAATTTTCTGTTAAAACTGCAGGAACTGTTGGCTTTCCATTCTTAGCAGAAAATTGTTCCATCTTAAAAATAACAGTAAAGTTCTCTTCCCAATCTCTATCATTATCTGATTTGTCTGTTCTAATTTTTAATTTCTTTCCATCAAATAATTTTTCTGCTTCATCATAGAAACAATCTGCTAATTGATCTGAAATATTATTTCCTTTAGTTGTATATACAGACCAACCTTTTGCTTTATCCCACGCGGAACCTTTTCCATTTGCATTAGCATGAACAGAAATGAAGATTCCTTTTTTGCCAGACGCTTTAATTTTATTCCATGCTCTAGTTGCACGAGTTGTCAAACTAACATCAATATTACCATCTCTGTTTTCATCTGTAGTAATAAAAACTTCGATTCCTTGCTCATTTAATTTTTTAGCAAGCATATCAACAATTTCTCTATTAAATTTATATTCATAAAAATCTAATGCAGGTTCTACCTTGCATGCTGCATATGGAGATCGTTTTCCTGGAGTAGAAATAGCATGGCCTGGATCTAAACAAACTATTAAATTTGTAAATCTTGGTTCTTTTTGCAGTACGGTTAGAATATCATTATCTTTTTTAGGCTCTTCTTTAGGAGTGTTCTTTTTTACTACTACTGTATTCTTTTTTACTACAGTTGTTGTTTTATGAACTACTAGTGGTTCTTGTTTTTTAGATTTAAAAATATTAAATAACCCCATAATGTTTTTCAATTATTTTTTGATATTTATTATTGAAAAAACTTTTATGTTTATTTTAATTAAAATAAATATAATGCAAATAAAATAAATTAATTAATAATGACAATAGACACTTCGATAGAAGGAATTAAAACAAAAAAAGATGGAACTGAGTATGTTTCTAATCCATTTTTGTTTAAAGAAATAATGAAATCAAAAGAATAGGATGAATTGACGCCAGAAGCAATTTAGATGCTAATGCTAATGGTTGAAAACATTATCGCAAAGAAAACATTCAAAACGCCTGAAGATAAAGAGGATTGCAAACAAACTGCATTATTAGATTGCTTGCAATATTGGAGAGGATTTGATCCTGAAAAATCAAACAATCCATTTGCATATTTTACATCAGTAATAACAAATGGTTATGCAAAAGGTTGGAATACTTTATATCCTTAGAATAAAAAAGCCAAAGGCGCTATATTTACTAGTATAGATAATGGAATTTATTCTATTTAAATAGTTGAAAATAACAAAGACAAAATATATTAATATATTATGGAAGAAAAAAATGTAGAACTTGATTCTTTACTTTTGGAAAATGGTAAAGAACTAAATGAAAAAGAGCAAAAAATTATTAAAAGTGAAGAACTTTTAAAAGATACACTTGTTTATGAAGATGCTAATCAAGTAATGCCTGGACAATTCCAAATGCCGACTTCTGATGATGTTGCACTCGGCAAAGAAGATGCACAAGACAACTTAATTAAGCAAGCTGCAATGTTTAAACTTCAAAAAGAAAACGAAGAATATAGGAAAATGTCTGATGATGAAAAAGTAAAAGATTATATTTGTCAAACTCAATATTATAGAGAGACAAATGATTTTTACCATAAAAATGGTTATGAAATGTCTGGCAAACAAAAACGATTCACCAAGCGGGCAATTGAAACTGCATGGAAAAAGGGTAAATTCAAGGTGACGCCTGAACAGCGTGAAGACATTTTATTTGAATTAAGCAAAGCATCGCGCCAAACTGTTCCTGCACAAGCACCTACTCAAGGAACGGCAGAAACAAATATTTCAGAAAATATTAAAGATTTAAATTCTTTGATTTTCAGATAATTAAAAAGAGATTCAAATTATTGAATCTCTTTTTTCTTTTAATATCATATTCCATTATTCATTACTGCATTAGTTTGTGCATCTATGTATGCTTCTAATAATCTTAATCGTGCCTCGAGATCTTCAATTTTTGTTTGTAATGTTACTGTATATGTATTTTCACCGTTTGCAGAACGGTCCTCATATGCTATATTGTCTGCCGTATGGTGACAATAAACACCACTAACAGAATTTTCATTAGCAATAGAATCATTCATGTGAGCAATTAACCCTGCTGCATTTAAATCTGATCTAATAGCAATATGTAATGCGTCATCATTAACTTCTTGAACTAATTCTGCCATTGCATTAGTTGTATTTAAATTGTCTGGGAATGAAATAATAACAGATTCAGACCAATCTGATTTTAATGGGTTGTCTGGATATCCTGCTTCAGAAATTGAACGAACTTTGATTTCAACTTTTTCACCTTTAGTAATAGGAATATCTATCTAATTTATGTTAATTTCTGAACCATCTGCCACATTTTCAACTTTCCATTCAAACATTTGAGTTTCCGAATTAAATCTACGTTGTTTCAATGCGCTTTGAATGCAAATCCAATCAGTGAATGTTCCAGTAACAATAGTGTTGCCGTCTGTATCAGTATAATCAAATGTATTTAATTGGGTTCCGGTATTGTCTTCACAAATATAACGATATGCAATATCAAAACCAATAACTTCTTCAGGAATTGTATTTTCTTCATCTCTATATCTTGGCTGTGGAAGTGGGAAGAACCCTCTAATATGATATTTTGGATTTTCAACTACTGCTTTATTTTCTTGAACCGATGACTAGAAGCGTTTAACAAGTGATGTATATTCAGTTTGTTGAATCTCTAAGTTTTTGGTATTGATTGCAATTTCATCCTGGGCTTTATTATATTCAACAGTTGATTGGATATTAATCAAACTAGATTTCTGTGATGCTATCGTCTTCTAAAGTGATTCTATCAATGTTCTAGTTGACTCAATGTCTGATGCAAGATTTTTTAAATCATTATTATCTAATGCTGCATTAATTTGAGTATTAATTTGAACTACACGTAAATCAGTTGCAGAAATAGATGGTGCATTTGGAATATGACCATAATATGCACTAACTCTTCTTTCTTTAGATTCCGCAATCCATTGAGCTCCCCAGTCAGAAACAAATTGTGCATAATATTGTTTTAAATTAATATTTGCATCAATGTCCTGAACTAATTCATCTGTTGCAAATTGAATAGGATCAGACCACTCATTTGACAATAAATTAAATGCTTCATTAACACCTTTAATATAAATTAAATCATATTCGTGAGCGCCAATTCTAACATTTATTGTTTTATTTCTAAATGGATCTTGATATATTCTAAAAATAGAATAAACTCCAGGGAATTCTGCGCCGCTAAGGATTTTCAATCTAACTTTATTGTTATTTTGGTCTACCTCGATAATTGAATATAATGTATCATTATATGCAAGTCTATCACCAATAGATAATATATTATTTTGACCAATATTTTCTCCATTTTCATTGATAGTTGTATAATTTAATGTATCAAAAGTATACCATGTATTTCCATTAATAATTTCTGGATCATACATAATTTGGAAACTTCCAGCTATAGTATTGCTAACTAATGGAAGTTGTATTTCTTCAATATCTTCTGAATATGGAATTCCATTATATGCTAATACTGCTTTTAATGAAACATATGTGTATTGGTTATTTGCTAAATTGTTATTCCAGAATTGTTGTGTTTTTTCATCATTTGCATCTAATATGATTCTAGACAATTTGACTCTGTCAGCAGAATCTTCAATTTGCGATGTCAAATCTAAAGAAACTGTTAATCCTGGAAACATCAAATCTTCAAAGAACCAATTACTGTCGATTTTGAATTCTGTTGGTGTTTGCACTCCTGTAATTCTATTTGGCGTCTATGGAAGATTTGTCAAAACTATTTGTCGTCTTGAACCATCATTCAATTCTAATGTAGATCTTCCTGCAGATAGATTTGATATATTTCTTTCTAATGCTTTGAGACGATTATTTACTGCTGTATAGCTTGGTAATTGATATGTTGTTATAGAACTGTCTTTTAGATTTTCATAGTCATATTGCACTACAGTATCTTTAGTAGAAATCGATTTTTGGATAGATTCTAATAAAGATAATGCATTTGCCTACGCAGTAATAGTTCTACGCATATTTTCTGCAAAGCTATTAATATTATTTTCACTCATATTATTTAAAATACAATTTGATATTTTTTTATTTATTTTCAAAAAACATATAGTTAATTTTTAGTTATAAATAATAAAAATATATAGATATTTTATATATGAGTCAAAATGTTTTTGAATAGTCGGCAGCAATTAATAACACATATTAGACAATAGAAAAGTCAGCTGATCAATAGGATGTGTCTGTAGCTACTACACATACTAGAATATATGAATATAAAGCTACTACAATAGAATTAGACGAAATGTCTATGAATATTGTTGACAATGGAGATTCTAATGGTGCAATAGATCCTTCTACTAGATAGCATGTTGATGCAACTGGAGATAATACAAATGTGAATCCACTAGAGTCTCAAGGAAATCTGTCACCAGATAAAACACTGTCTATAGGTTTTTCATTTCCATTAATTAGAATAAATGACCACTATTATGGTTATGAAACTATTAAATATTTTTGTATGGAAACCGTTGGATTTATTCCAACTATTGAATTAACATTAGAATGTCAATATAATGATATTTTAAAAGGCAATCAAATTAAAGATGGTGATTTATGTTCTGTTTTTATTAATTCCGGACACGGTTCTGTTAAATCATATCGCGGAGATTTCTAGATTGTTAATGTCAAGACTTCAGATATTAAACAAACATAGCAATATGATACTATAAAAGTTAAAATATTTGGTCAGTTGTTTATTCCAACTATATATGATGGAACCTAGACATTCTCATTTGCTGGTTCTTCTAGAGATGCATTAATAGATGTCGCAGATAAATTAGGATTAGGATTCTTCTTTAGTGATCCAGAGAATACTGATGACAATCAAATATGGTATAGCATGTCAGATGGTGAATAGAAAAATATTGGTCAAATGACATCACCTGCAATTGAATATATACAAAATACTGCAAAACATGCGTGGAAAAACTTTGAATCATTCTATGATTGTTGGATAGATCCTCGTTATGCAATATCATTTATTAATATTGCATAGATGCTTGGCGGTTCTGGTTTAGATGAGCCAATTGATTTAGCATTTTATAATTCAGCATTGACAATTGGTAGAAATGCTGATGGTAAAAACCGTGAATCTTCTGATGAAGAAAAAGCAAAAAATCCAAAACCACAAGCAAAATTGTTGACTAATTTTACTGATGATGACAATTCTCTTACTGCATTTTTTGTAACAAACTTTTCAGAACATAATGACAGCACTATAACAAATAAATTAGGATTTGGGAATGCTAATTATTACAGTATTAAGAATCCTGCATTAACCACCGTGGAAGATAATTCTATTGAAATGAATCTGTCTATTCCAGTCAATGCTGATAAACTTAAAAATGGTTTTTATATAATGGGTGGTCCGGGTTAGAATTTGACATATACATAGGCAAACAATGGTTCATTTGTTAATTAGCATAAAGCAGTTCAAGGTGGTTAGATCGCAGAAACCCAATCCGATGAAGATGGAAAAGAAATAGTAGAAACAGGAAGCAATATGTTTGCATCCGGCAATACTAACAAATTCTATGAAACCGCAGACGGACATAATTATTTATGCAATATGTGGCTTAAAAAGAAAACAATTGATGTAACATTAAATGGTTGCAATATGCAAATTATGCGCGGTGAAAAAATTCCGGCATTATTGCGAGATAATTTTAGTCCAACTATAAATTATATGCAAGCTAATGATGATAATTAGTTAATATATTAGCAAGCCATGGCATCTGCATCTGGGTGGTTTATTATTCAAAAAATTCGTTGGATTTATGATAAAGACAATCCAAGAGTAGGAACTCAATGGAGGACTGAATTAACATTAACTAGACGCGAATGGCCAATTCCGGGTTATGTTAAAAATTAGGGATAGCAGCAAGATGAATAGAAAACTACAGATGAAATGATAATTAAAAATGATCCAACAACTGGTTCAGTTAAAGAATCTGTAAACACTACACCAGAAGAACAAAATGCAAATGATGCTAATAGTGCAAAACAAGAAACAATGACAACTAATGGCTTGAATCCATATATGGTAATTATATATAATGATATTGTTTCTGCATGTTCAGCTGGCGGCAAAAAGATAAAATTGGTTTCTGGACGAAGATGGTTTGCAGATGAAAATGGAAATAAAGTTGAAGTTGCTACCGTTCAAGATGGAAATCTATGGAAATTTGTGAATGCTAATGGTGATATTGTTTGGTATAGTTCTAAAACATCTCCTCATGCAACAGGTGATGCAATAGATATTATCAATGATCAAGGAACTACATTTGATGAAGTTGCACAATATATTATTTCTGACAACAAAACTTTATATGATATGATAATTAATGGAGTTTATTTAGGTATAGAAACATCTAAAGATGATACTGGAAATACTGTTAAACACTACCATATTGGAAAACCAGACAAATCTAATGCCGGAACATATTCAGCATAGAAGAGCTGGTGGGAAAAAGTAGTAGGAAACTTTAAGCAGACTATATCATATAATAGTTAGAATATTCAAGTTGCACAATTCCTTAAATATTCTAATAAGTAATTATGACAATAGACATTTATAGTGGCGGAAAATATCCAGCAAATGCATTATCTAATTTTATGGAACACCCATTTAATTTTAGAGGATTTTCTATAAATTCAATGGAAGGATTAATTGCTGGATTAACATATAAAGACCAAATTGAACAAATGCGGATATTTTTATTATCTGGCATGGAAGCTAAAAATTCCACAAAACCTTGGAATTTTGATATGAAGGTTTATTGGCAAGGAAAAGCAATAGATAGAAGAAGTCAAGAGTATCAAGATTTGTTTGATGATGCTTATGATGCTCTATATACGAATGCAGATTTTAGAAAAGCTCTAGATTCTACTAAAGGATATAAGCTAATACATTCAATTGGACATAGAGACAGGATGAAAACATTATTAACTGAAGATGAATTTGTCGGGAGGCTAACTAGATTACGAGATACCGGACATAGTAAAGAAATTAAATTTGAAAATGAAAAATTATTTTAATAACAAAAAATGCAGGAAATTAAATCCCGCATTTTTATTTTTAATATTTATGATTTGCAAATTAAAGAATTGCTTCATCATAGTAGTCACACCAGAATGATATATTAAAATTATTCCAAATTGCACTATTGTCGTAGTTTAATTGAGGGGATGGAACTTGAGAAATTGGGAATAAATTGTAGCAAATCCATTGGTGAATTGGCTTTCCTTCTTTATCATGCAACATAATTGTTATTGCTTTAGCAGCATAATTCTTTTTAATATGCATACGGCCTGTTAATGGATCATATGTCAAATCACTCCAACGACGTAAGAATTTATATGTATAGTTATCATTAGTTCCGTCATCATTACGTTTGATATTCAATTCAAATGTCATCTGAAGCTCTAAGTGAGTTTGACCTGGAGCAGAACCAGCAAAACCACGTTCAGCCTGTTTATATTTTTGGTTTACTGATCCAACACCACGTTGAGTATCAAGACCGGTAACTTGCCTTAAACCTTCAAGAACGATTTTAACATCGTCATCTCCATATCCATATTCTAACATGCCATTTGGAAGATCTGATGGTAAAATTTGAGCAGTCCATAAATTTATATAGATTGGCTCATGTAATTCCATTGATCTTTTAGATGATGTAAAGTGACCCCATCTATCGAGTCCTTCACTATTAATATTTTCCCATTGTGCCATAGTTAATTAAATAATTTCAATTTTATATTTTATTTATTTATTTATTTTCAAAATAAAATAACTTCACGATAATGAAAATTTAATAAATAATAAAATAGTATTTCATTTTATTTATTTATGAAAAATAGAAACTTGATAAAAGAATCATAGGGTATTGTTGATAAGCCTGGAATTGAATGGAAAACTTTTAGCATAGATATTGTAAATTATTTATGCGAAAATAATTGTAGTTTTTTAAAAGAAATAATAAAATTTTTGCAAAATCACAAAATATGTAGAGTTGGGATTTCTTCTAATATCGAATAGACTAAAGATCTTATTTATCATATGCCTAAATGGTTATCAACTTTATATATTTGCATATCTAAAGATCCGAAATCAGAGTATTGTAAAAGCCCTGGTAGTTTTTGGACTAATTACTCTAAATTAGAAAATAATAAATTAATAGCTACTATATCTTTAGGATGTTTAAAAAATTATTTAAATGATGACGGCATTAAAAAATTGTAAAAGATAAAAAAGCAATAGTAACAATATTAATTCATGAATTACAACATGCATATAGTTATTATATACATTTATATAAATCACAAAAGTCATCTTTAGATAATTATTCTGGAAACTCCTTTGCAAAAATATTTGCAGCAGATAGTGATTGTAAAAACCGTGCACAATGGTTAAGTGCATTATTTTATCTTTTAGATTTTGATGAAATGAAAAGTAGATTACACGAATTTTCTTTTAAAATAAATAATGTCATCAATAAAAATTTTTTTAAAAATTATAAATATGTAGATAATATTATTGGCGAAATTAATATTATAAACGAAATTAAAAAGGATAATGGAATTATAAATGCAACAAGTCTTAATGAATTTGAAATATATTTATTAAAATATGATTTTTACTATTTTAAACGTGAATATCTTAATATTTACTATATTGAGGTTAATACTAAATATTATAAATTTGATTTTAATATTGATTATAATGAAACATATAAATAGTTATTAAAAATTGATATTA
>OCTX014579135.1_pt1 | contig 24978 bp, 18 predicted proteins | sample 1539691 | NCBI WGS metagenome assembly OCTX01 (sample SAMN02144231, study PRJEB22623) | gut metagenome | biome: sheep rumen | host: Ovis aries | place: New Zealand
ATTCATCGCACCCCAAAAGGCGTCGATGCCTTCCTCCGGCACAAAATAGCGCACTCCCCGTGAATGAAGAGCGGAAACGTCGGATGGCGGAACAAAATACGAAATTGCTGCATCCAAACGGCTAATTATGTGCGTTTTCAAGTGTTTCGGCATGTGCCGTAACGTATTGTATATGTGCTATTTACAATGTAGTTGCATCGAGCATTGTCTAGGAATGACAGGGAAAGACCTAATTGTGCTCTATTTTCGAGTCTGACTTGGTCCTTAAATCCGTTGCAAAGATAATACTTTTTTTTGATATATGCAAATTCTTAGAGTAAAAATGTAAACGAAATTGCAAAACTGCATAGGCATAAATTATCTCGCTTGGAATTAATATTCTCGAAAGTAAGACCTACCAACTATAATTATGTTACAATTTAACAAAGTTATCGGGGAAAGGTACTTTTGAAGAGATTGACAATGATAAGTTTTCTTTTCTGCATCTAGGGAAGTACAAATATTCCTGAATGAATTTTGCTAATTCTCCATCTTCCGTATCACAATGAGTCGCTTTGAGTTTGATAACGTGTTCTACAGCAGAAGCGAATACAATATCTGCTGCACTTTCATCGTAATAAATAAAATCAAAGGTTACTCCTCTTTCTTCATGTTTGAGAAAATACACTCCGATTAATTCATTATTGTTGTTCCATACTTGTACGAACATATATTGAAGCATAGTCGACATTTCTTGAAAATACTCTCCATCTTTCGGGACACGTTCGGCTAATGGCATTGATAACCTACGAGGATACTGTATTGCCCAATTTAATGCTCTTTGAGATGACAAAAGAAAATTATCTTTGCTATGCCGACAGATAAAGTTATAACTCAAATCATCTACATAATTTAAGTATCGCACAAAATAATCAAAATGAGGTAAGTTTGGTTTTTTGCGATAATTCCACCACTTATTAACTTTTTGCTTAACATATGCCAATTTCCCTCTAAACGATACTGTACAAATATGTTTATCTTGCATAAAGTAATGCGGGAAATAATATGTTTTGCATCCCAATAGTTCAAAAATTTCTATGGATTCTTGCACTGCCCACGCTGTCCATGCGCAATCTAACCCATATACTTCCGCAAGGCTGCCAATAACAACCAATCCATAACCCTTTCCCTCATATTGCTTTTTAACCCAAAGCATTGGGAACCACCATATACGTTTTGTGTTTCCATTTTCGTCCCTGTATATAGGTTTTACTAGAACCTCAGGAAAAGCACAAGTGGATGCTGCTAAATTCCCGTGGTCGTATATTGCAGCGACAATAGGGTCGTTTTCTAATACATCCGGATGATTCATTAAAGACCAAGCAAATGCAGGTCGAATAACTTCATTTGTTAAACCATTTACAGGTTTGTTATGCTCTAACCAATCGCGTATTTGTGCTACGGTATAAAGTTTTACCTCTACTGATTCCATAATTAATTAATATGTTGTTGAATAACGTCAATAATAGCTCCCATTGTTTGTAATCGTAGAATTTCAATCATCTTGAACTTAAAACCAAACTGATTTTCAATTTCAGAAAGGAACTGCATAAAAGATAAGCTTGTCCAAGAAGGCACATTTTCTGCTGACATGTCATCGGTTAATTTCATCGAATTATTCGTGAATATTTCCTGTGCAATTGGTGTTAGTTTTAAAACGATTTCTTCTCTTGTCATAATAATATTTGTTTTAATTGGTTTCTATCTATTTTCTCGCTTTTATTGATAGGGAAAGTCGGCTCGAATAGGATGCGTGTCGGTACCATATACTGCGGCATCTTGGAGCGGAGATATTCCACTAATGCCTTCGTATCTTCCGGTTGTGCTTCTACAAAGAGCGCTATCTCCGTCAAGTTCTGCGCATTCTGGAAAGCAATTGCCATTACACGGTGTTCATTTTTATAAAACTGTCGTGCATGATGCTCAATCTCACCGAGTTCTACACGGAATCCCTGGATTTTTGCTTGTTGGTCAATACGACCGGAATACATAATATTTCCGCTGTCATGCCAATAGCATAAGTCTCCCGTATGATAGTACCGCACTCCATCACGAATGAAGAACGAAGAAGCATTCTTCTCGTCGTTCTTCCAATAGCCGGGAGTAACTTGATCACCGGCCACACAAAGTTCTCCTTTCTCCTGTCCTTCCACTAAAGAGCCATCTTCGCGAATAATAATCGCTTGCACATTCGCAAGAGGTTTACCAATGGAGATGATGCCGTTCAAACTCAAGTTCTCCCAGCCCCGCGTAAGCTTGTAGTAGGTGCAATAGATAGTGGCTTCTGTAGGGCCATAGAAATCGTATATCTCCGTATTCTTGGCGCAATCATACCACGCTTCCATCAGATCAACCGGACAAGCCTCAGCGGTAAGGATGCAGGCCTTCATTGAAGACGCGTCGAATTCCTCGAAATACGGACGAAGGTAGGTCAGCATCGAAGGAGCCATAGCGCCGAACGTAATATGCTGCTCCTGGATTAAAGAAGCTGTATATAGATATTTCACTTGCCCATAAGGCACCGTGTAAACACAGGCTCCACGAGTAAGTGCTACTAAATACGATTGCACCGACACATCAAAAGTCAAGTCAAAGACCTGCATACACCGATCTTCCGGAGTAATGTCGATACCGGTCTGCCAGAACGAATCCATGAAAGCAGCTATATTACGGCGCGTAATCTTTACGCCTTTGGGAACTCCGGTAGAACCGGAAGTAAAGAGAATATATGCTAAGTCATCTTCCGAAGCCTCAGCCCAATCGTCCAATAAATCGCCAGTATATGGGGCTGCACAAGAATCCAATACATTGGAGCAGCCTACTTGTGCCTTAATCGACTTGATACGATCTGCGGGCCATGAAGGATGCAAAGGCACGTACGCCTTTCCTTCCATCCATAGCGCAAAGATAGAGGCATAGGTATTCAAATCATCATGCAATGCCAATCCCCAGATTTGTTCATCTTTCTCTGCCGCACGAATCACACCTCGAATAGCAGATATGCGCTCCGCTAATTGACGATAGGTGTAGTGTGTGCAGTTAATGTAGAAGGCATTACTATACGATGATAACGAATCGTATAAAGGGTGCAAGATTATATCAACAAAGGAATAGTCCATAAATAAACACAAAAACGCGGATTTCTTTAATTGCTTATCCGTCATCTGAGGTACTAGGAAAACCCTTGTTGTCGAATAAGCAACGCAGAAACCCACGCCGTGTATATGAGCACACATGCGCACCTTCTATCCGCACGCATTGGCATAAGAATATACACCCATGGGCATCTACTATTGCCTTGTCTTCGAACAACAAATCTGAAGATTCCTAGTTTTCAGATGATCAAAAACAAGCGTTAGTAAACGCCATTAAATATGTCTGCTCCCTCACCCTGATGCATCATGCAGACACTCCAGCGTAAGTTTGCGGCTGCAAAATTACTGCTTTTTTACGATATGTGCAAATTTTAAGAAAAAAAAATACTTAAAATAGAATATGTTGGAGAATGACTGCAGAGGTATGACTATTATTAAATTTTTGGCTTTCGCACGATTAATTTATTTTTTATTTGCACAATTCGAAAAAAAATTGTAAATTTGCACCCGATTTTAAACAAGAATGTTTAACCGATTTGGAAATTTATTGTTTAACCTTTTAAATAACAGTATTATGAATCTAACAATTAATGCCGTAAATTTCGAGATGGCAGAGAAACTCGAACAGTTTATCGAGAAGAAAATGAATCGTTTTGAGCGTCATTTGAATGGGGATGACAAAGTGGAGATCCGTATGAACGTGATCAAGCCGCAGACCAACGCAAACAAAGAGGTGAAGATCCGCATCGCAGGTCTGTTTGCAGAGAAGACCGCTGACTCCTTTGAGGAGGCTATTGACGCTTGTCTCGCTGCTCTGGAAGGACAATTAGAGAAACGTAAAAATGCTTAATATGAAGAAAATTCAAGTTGTTGTAAAATCGAAAATTAATAACATGAAAAAGATCTTTACAATTTTGGCAGTTGCTCTGTTGAGCACAGCCATGTGGGCAGGGGAGAATGACCTGCTGTGGGATTACACGGAGGCGGCTCCGAGCGGTAGTCCCGACAACGGATTGTATTATGGGAGCATCATCAATGACGGTCCCGGAAAAAACAACGGTCTGTACGGTATCAAGCTGAACAGCAGCGGTTATTGCTATTTCACGAAAGCAGCCGTAGCCGGTAAACTGAAACTGACGTACGGTCCGCGCAGCGGCAGCAACAAGGCTTCGTTGGAAATCTTCACATGGGAAGGCGAGACGGCAGCGGCTACCACTTCGATCGCGCAGACCGCAGAAGTAACGGAGTTGCAGACGGTGATCGTAGAGTTGAGCGAGACGCAGAACAATATCTATATCAAGCGTCTTCTGAACACGGAGACCTGTCTGACCAAGATCCAGTTCGTGGAGAACGTAGAGCGTACGTTCACGGACTTCAAGATCGAGTTCCGTACTAATCCGTATGAGGTTATTCTGCCGGAAGGCGGTGCTCTGCCGGAGGGCGTGAGCGTAGCAGGAACAGCCTATAACGGCGGTCAGCACGGTATCCAAGGCGGAACGATCACCGTTCCTGTTGACGGTCCGGTAAAATTCACTCTGGGCGCATGCCAATTCAGCACAACCCCCATCAATATCAAAAAGGACGGAGTGGATTTTGCTACCTTTAGCAACAAAGCCGCTTGCGGCGAGACCGCCGGTAACTTCGCGCAGAACGTGCTGTATGTATATACGGGCGAGGCTGCAACGCTGACGTTTGAATTGGGTTCGCAGACCTATCTGCCTTATTTCTTCGCAGAAGCAACGGAGATTACTCCGTGCGACGTGATCTTCAAGGATCAGAACGGCACTACGCTGGGCAAGATCGAGACGTACGAAGGAGCCAACTTGACCGTACTGCCTTACGGCGAGAGCGATCTGACTATCTCCGAGGGAGAAGTGTTCCGCGGATGGTTCTATACGAGCGGCAAGAAAGCCGTTATTGGCGATGCCATCACCGGCAACACGACGATACAAGCCAGAGTGACCCCGGTTGAGACCGCTACTGTCGGAAGCGTACAGACCTACGATTTCGCCAGCCAGATTTTCTATCCGGAGGACCACGAGACCGTAACGGCAAATGGCGGTTCGTTCCACGATGCTCAGCACGGCTGGTATTTCAATGCGGACGGTAACATCCAGATCCAGGTAGCCGGCAATGCAATTGTAGTAGTGACACTGTGCACCTATTCGGAGACAGGCGACGTGATTCTGATGAACGGCGAGACCGAGGTCGGACGTACCAGTGTAGTAAAGAACGGAACGGAAGGCGCTACGCCGGACGGAACGGAGTATTCGTACAAATACACCGGCGAGGCAACAACGCTGACGCTGAGCTGGACGGCTAAACAGTACATCCACAAGATTGTGGTTTACAATGTATTGGATTTCCTGGAGAAAGATGCAGCCACGGGTTACTATATGGTTCCGGCAGGCGATGTGGCATCGTTCCTGCTGGCACTCGTACAAGCCGAGAGCGGCGACAAGATCTTCCTGCCGAACGGTGTGTATGACTTAGGCGAGACCTGCCTGACGACCATCGCAAAAGACAATATCGCTATCATCGGTCAGTCGATGGAAGGCGTGATCATCAAGAACGCTCCGGACGCTGCGAAAGAGTCAATTGACAAGACTGCAACGATCAAGATCAACAAGAATGTCAAGAATACGTATTTGCAGGATCTGACGATCCAGAACGCGCTGGATTACTACAAGAACAACAACGGCCGCGCTGTGGCTCTGTGGGACCAAGGAACGCAGACTGTCTGCAAGAACGTGCGTCTGTTGAGTTATCAGGATACCTATTACAGCAACCTGCAGGGAGCCGTGAAGTACTTCGAGGATTGCGAGATCCACGGAACGGTTGATTTCATCTGCGGCGACGGTAGCGTTTATTTCAAGAACAACCTGCTGTACTGCGAGAAACGTAACTCGAACGGCGGCGGCAGCGACGCATTGACCGCCAACAACGGTCCTGCAACGGACAAGGGTTATGTGTTCGAAGGCTGTACTGTCAAGAGCGAGTGCCCGACCGTTTCCTTCGGCCGCGCATGGAACAACACGCCGAGCGTTGCTTTCCTCAATACAATCGTGGACTACAGCGCAGGCGAGTTCAGTTTTGAGAGCGCGGACGGCAAGATCGCTCGTTGGACCAAAGAACTGATGAATGCCAATGCATGGCCTCAGTTCGGCGAATACAACACCCGTCTGCCGGAGAAAATGGTTATGGAAGGAAGTACGATAAGCTTCGAGGAAGGTAGTTTGCTGACTCCGGAGAGCAATGTGGTTACTTTCGTAGATACGAAGAGCGGCAACACCACGCGTGACATCGAGACCGTGCTGAGCGCTGAGCAGGCTGCTACCTATACGATGGAATATACTCTCGGCAGCTGGGCAGAGACCGCTAAAGCAGATGCGGAACAAATTGCGCTGCATAAGACGGCGTCGGGGTGGTCTATATGGGCAGGCGAAAAAGAGATGGAGCCTTCAGAAATAGCTGCATATTTGGTGGAGCGTGACGGAGTGCTTTCTATTGAAACTGAATTGCCGGATTGGCAAGGAGAGGAAAATATAATCATTCGTGCAGCCAATGGTCGTGGAGGTTTCGGATATGTAGCAACTTATGGACCGGATGCAGCCATTGACAACACATCCGCCTGTAATTGCAAGGTAGAGAAGATCGTCCGCGACGGACAAGTGATCATTGTTCGCGACGGACGTGAGTTCAATACCCTCGGCGCGGAGCTATAAGCCTCTCCCCCGAGGAGTTCTACGGACGGCCACCGGCAGTCCGATCGAGCAGAGCTCTTCACCCCCGAAAGGGGGGGGCCAAGGGGACATGAGATAGCATATAAGTTTAATTTAAATAATGGATTGGTTTAGTAGTTTATTTTTTGGTACAGGTATAGCACATTCGATTTTTGTGCTGGCATTGGCGATCGCCGTGGGTATTTTCTTGGGCGCGAAACTCAAGTTCAAGGGAATAACCCTCGGCATCACTTGGATTCTATTCTGCGCGATCGCGTGCAGCCATTTCGGCATGACGCTTGATCCGCTGGTGGAATCGTTTGCAAAAGACCTGGGTCTCATTCTGTTTGTCTATTCGATAGGCTTACAGGTGGGACCGGGTTTCTTTTCGTCGTTCGGCAAAGGCGGTCTGCGTCTTAATATGCTGGCGGCAAGTATAGTGGTATTAGGCTGTGTGACGGCGTACGTCATTCACCTCTTGAGCGGAACGGACATTGCGACGATGACCGGTGTGCTCTTCGGTGCAGTGACCAACACGCCCGGTCTGGGTGCTGCGCAACAGACCTATCAGGATCTGACCGGAGTGTCGAATCCTGATATTGCGTCCGGCTACGCGATGGCGTATCCGCTGGGTGTGGTAGGTATCCTGTTCTCCATGCTCGTCATCCGATGGGTGTTCCGCATCAAGATGGACAAAGAGGAGGAGCAGGTGAAAGCGGAGAAAGGCGAAGTGCAGCAAGTGGAGCATTATGACATGAAGCTGACTAACCCGCAGATCGACGGACTGCATGTACGCGATTTGGGTCTGCTGACGCATGTGACGATCGTAGTCAGCCGTGTGCTGGACAAAGACGGCAATGAGTTCATGCCCGACGCGGAGACGCTGCTGCATGTGGGCGACCAGGTGCGGCTTGTGACGGACAAGAAGAACGAGCGCACGGTGTTGCTGCTCGGCGAGAAAGCGGAGATCAAATGGGAAGAGAAAGAGAATAATATTCACCTGGTGAGCCAGCATATTGTGGTCACCAAGGACAAGATAAACGGCAAGCAGATCTGTGATTTGAAGGTGCGCGACGCGTTCCATATCACGATCACCCGTGTGCGCCGTGCCGGTATTGAACTGCTGGCAACGCCGGATCTGCGGCTGCAGTTGGGCGACCGTCTGACCGTAGTGGGCGAGAAAGAGGCGGTGGACAAGATAGCGAAGGCGTTCGGTAATTCCACCAAGAAACTGGACGCACCGAACCTGGCGTCCCTGTTCTTCGGAATTATCTTAGGCGTGGCACTGGGGTCTATCCCCTTTGCGCTGCCGGGACTGTCGCAGCCGTTCAAATTAGGTATCGCCGGAGGTTCGCTGATTGTGGCTATTCTCATGGGCGCGTTCGGTACCAAATGGCATTTGGTGACCTATACCACCACTTCAGCCAACCTCATGATCCGCGAGATCGGTATCTCGCTCTTCTTGGCGGCGGTGGGTTTCGGAGCAGGCAAGAGCTTTATTCCGACCCTCCTCGGCGGAGGTTATGTATGGATCGGCTACGGCGTGATCATCACGCTGCTGCCGCTGCTGCTGATCGGTATTGTGGCGCGCAAATGGATGAAGCTGGACTATTTCACCGTAATGGGTCTGATAGCCGGTTCAACGACCGATCCTCCTGCACTGGCGTATGCTACGGCTCAGAGTTCGGCGAACGACCGCGCGGCGGTGGCTTATTCGACAGTCTATCCGCTGACGATGTTCCTGCGTGTGTTGACAGGGCAATTAATGATTTTGTTGTTCCTGTAACTGAATGCTGAATTCTGTCAACAGAGACATATTGCGGCTGGCGGTACCCAGTATCCTGGCGAATATCACAATTCCTCTGGTAGGTATTGTCGATACGGCGATCGTAGGCCATCTGAGTGATGCTGCCGCTATCGGCGGTATCGCAATAGGAACAATGCTCTTTGACTTACTCTATTGGAATTTCGGATTTCTGCGTGTGGGCACTTCCGGTCTGACGGCGCAGGCCTATGGACAAGGCACCAAGGTACAAAGTACCAAGTACGAAGTGCCGGACGAGTGCCGCCGGATCCTCCTCCGCAGCCTCTCTATCGCGCTGGTAGCGGCATTGGCTATATGGGCTATCCAGTGGCTTTTCGTGACCGCCGTATTAGCCATCGTGCCTTGTTCGGAGGAAGTGGCGGCTGTAGCCAGAGACTATTTCTACGTTCGTATCTGGGCTGCACCCGCTACGATGAGTCTCTTTACCTTCAAGGGCTGGTTCATCGGCATGCAGGATACCAAAAGCCCGATGGCGGTGGATATACTGGTGAACGTAGTGAATATGGCGGCGAGCTATTATCTGGCGGTACACACCCCTCTCGGGGTAGTAGGAGTGGCATGGGGAACGCTCATCGCACAATACAGCGGTTTGCTGTTGGCAGTAGTCATTCTCTTTGTACACTATTTCGACAATTCGGTATTCCGGTCTATCGCCCGCTGGAGAGATATACTTCGCGGAAGCGAACTGAAACGGATGATGTCGCTTAACGGCAATCTATTTATCCGCTCGCTGTGTTTTATGGTGGTCTATGTGGGATACACATCCATCGCCAGCACATACGGCGACACGGAATTGGCGGTTAGCAGTATATTGATGAAACTCTTTATGTTCTTCTCCTTCTTCGTGGACGGTTTTGCCTATGCCGGAGAAGCCCTGGTTGGTAAAGCATGGGGAATGTATAAAGGTACAAGGGACAAGGTACAAGGTACAAAGGATATCGATGAAGTCGTGCATGCACTGTTTAACTGGGCGCTGGGTGTAGGGTTGTTTTTTACGGCTATCTATGCCATATGGGGCAACGAGTCTATCGCGTTGTTGACCAGTGATACAACGGTGTTGGAGACTTCGATGAAATATATAGGATGGCTGATAGCGATGCCTGTTATTAGCACGCTGGCTTTTATGTGGGACGGTGTGTTTATCGGAGCCACAGCGGGTGTACAGATTCGTAATTCGATGATATGGGCAGCGGTCGGTTTTATAGCAGGCTATCTGGCAACATACCGTTTCGTAGGCCCGCAAGCCATTTATATCGGTTATTTCGCGCACCTTATCGCGAGAGCTGCATACTTAACAATTGAATGGGGAAAAATAAAAGGATGAAAAGGATTTATTTCTTAGCAGTATTAGCGCTCGGTCTCACGGCCTGCAGCCATCATGAGCGTGCGCAACAGGAGGAAACAGCTCTAAAAGTGAAAACCATAATCGTTGCTCAGCAGGGTACGTCTCCATACTCCCGCTATGTGGGTACTATCGAGCCGGTGAGAGAGACTCCGCTGAGTTTGCAGAGCGCAGGGCGAGTGGTGACGATCAATGCTAAGAACGGTCAGCGGGTGCGTGCCGGGCAAATTATTTTAAAGATTGACAATACTCAGGCGATGAACGCTCTTAACACGGCTGAGGCTTCTTTGCGGCACGCCCAGGACGGCTATGACCGCGTGAAGTCCGTGCATGAGAAAGGAGTGGTGTCCGACCAGAAGATGGTGGAGATAGAGAGCCAGTTGGCGCAAGCCAAGTCGCTTTATGAGGCTGCCAAACAGCAATTGAACGAGTGTACGCTCAAAGCGCCATGCGACGGTTTGGTGGACGGGCTGAAAGTGGAGAAGGGGCAGACAATTATCCCCGGCACGAGGCTGTGTGCTATTTTGGATGTGTCCGCTTTCTCGGTGCGATTCACCGTGCCCGAAGCGGAAGTGAAACATCTGGGAACCAAAGGCGAAGTGGAGTGCGAGGCGGCGAAAGCAGTACTGCCGGTTTCTATCACCGAAAAGAGTGTCTCGGCGAATCCTATCACGCACACATACGACGTGACTGCACGTATTCAAGGCGGAGCGGATGTACTCATGACCGGCATGGTAGCCGTCGTCAGGATGAAGGCAGAGCACGCTACGCAGACGGAAGATATTGTCATTCCCGCCAAATGCGTGCTTCTGAAACCCGAGGGTCCGACCGTATGGGTGATAGAGCAGGGTGCAGCAGTGCGCCGCGGGATAGTGACCGCCGGCTATCAGGCGGACGGCGTACGGGTGAGCGAAGGACTGCAAGCCGGCGACAGCCTGATAACAGAGGGATATCAGAAACTTTACAACGGATGTAAAGTGGTTTGTGATTTGTAATTTCTAATATGTAGTTTTTGAAGACAAAGAAACACATAGAAGGCGCAATGCGGCATCATGGCCTTGTGATGGCGTTATTCCTGGGCTTGATGGCTTTCGGTATATGGTCGCTGCCGAGGATGAACAAAGATGAGTTTCCGCAGTTTACCATACGGCAAGGTCTGGTAGTGGCGCTGTACCCTGGTGCGACGGCTGAGGAGGTGGAGCAGCAAGTAACTATCCCTCTGGAGGACTATATCAATTCTTTCGAGGCCGTAGATAAGAAACTGACGTTCTCCCGCAGCGAAGACGGCATGGCTTATCTGTACGTTATGTTGCGTATGGAGGCGCTGGATAATGAAGCGGCATGGAATAAGATCCGTGCCGGCTTGCCGCTTCTGCAAAAGACCCAAATGCCGGCAGGAGTGCTGCAGACGGTGCTGATAGACGATTTCGGAAATACCTCTTCGCTTCTGATCGCGGTAGAGAGTGCCGAGCGAAGCCCGAGAGAACTGGAGGAATATGCCAAACAGATCTGTTCGCAGCTCCGCACTATTCCCGAAATGGGTAAACTGCGCGTGATGGGTCAGCAGACCGAAGAGATTGCCATCACCATTGATGCTGAGCGTCTGTCGCAGTACGGGATCAATCCTACGGTGCTGCAAGCGCAGATGGCGCTACAGGGACTTCGGACAGTAGGCGGCGAGAGTGATGTACAAGGCGCATTGCAGGTTGTTATCCCTTATCTCTCGGAGTATGAGATGCAGGAGCAGATTGTATGGTCTGATCCTGTTACCGGCGGAACCATCCGGCTGAAAGATTTGGCTTCTGTTGAGCGGCGCTACCAGAAAAACAAACAATATGTGGAGTTTGACGGAGAACCATGTCTGATACTGAATCTGGAGATGGTGCCGGGCAATAATATCGTAGCTTTTGGTCAAGAAGTGGATCGTCAGTTAGCGGAAGCCGCTGCGCTTCTTCCGCCGGATATCCAGTTTCATCGAATTACCGATCAGCCTAAAGTGGTAAACGATTCGGTGATCTCTTTCCTGCGTGATATCGTGATATCAATCTTAGTGGTGATAGCGGTCATGTTGATGCTTTTCCCGCTCCGTACGGCTCTGGTAGCTGCTACCGGCTTGCCGGTATGTACTGCTATCTGTATCGGTTTGATGTACGTCACCGGTATAGAACTGAATACTGTTACCTTAGCGGCACTGATTTTCGTGCTCGGAATGATCGTTGACGACTCGGTTATCGTGATAGACGGTTATACCAATTATCTGGACAGACGGCATTCCCGCTGGTACTCAGCCAACGTCAGCACTTCGCTTTTGTTTGTGCCGATGTCGCTTGCCACGATGGCAATTTGCGGAATGTTCTTCCCTATGACGCGTATTATCACGGGACCCTTGGGTGAGTTTGTACAGCTTTTCCCGTGGGCGGTTCTCTATGCTCTGGTGGCCAGTATATTCTATGCCACGTGGGTGACGCCTTTCCTTTCATTCTATTTTATCCGCGAGCGCAAACCGGAAGATTTGAACCTCGTAGAGCGGATTCAGAATCGTTTCTTTGCATGGCTGCAGGGGGCATACAAGAAGGCTCTTCAAACCTGTTTTAACCATCCCGCTATCGTGTGGTGTATGCTGAGTGGGGCAACATTGACGGGTATTCTGCTGATGTTATTCCAATTGAATTTGCAGCTTCTCCCTAAAGCCGAGCGTGAGTTTTTCGCTGTAGAGATTCATTTGAACGACGGTGCTACGCCCGAAGAGAGTGCGGTAGTGGCCGACTCGTTAGCGAATATATTACGGTGCGATCCGAGGGTAGAGAGTGTGACTGCTTTCATCGGTCAGTCCTCGCCGCGTTTCCATGCCACCTATACGCCGCAGACACCCGCGCCTAACTATGCGCAATTAATTGTAAACACTAAGTCCGGCAAAGCCACGGCACAGGTGCTCAAGGAATACACCGGCAAATATGAGAATTTCTTCCCGAATGCCTATGCGAGGTTCAAACAACTGGACTATCAGGCGGTGAAAAATCCGCTGGAGGTGCGAGTAAAAGGAGAAAACTGGGATGAGATGGCACCTTATGCGGATTCAATCCTGCATTTTATGGTTACTCAGCCCGAGTTGCAATGGGTGCATAGCGAATACAATAACACGGTCGCCTCCACGCGCATCGTGCTCAAAGCCGATGAGGCGACGCGGCTTGGTATCACTCAAACTATGCTTTCGCTTTATTTGCGCGAGGCTACTCAAGGCGCTACGATAACTACACTCTATGAGGGTTCGTACGGCGTGCCCGTCGTGCTTTATACCAAGGATGCCGGTACGATGTCTGCCGAGGAACTGAGTAACATGCCGGTGCCTACAGCCCTGCCGGGTGTATGGGTGCCGCTGCGTCAGGTAGCTTCTATCGAACCGAGTTGGCATCATACAACGCTCGAACGGCGCAATGCGGTGAGGACCATCACGATAGGAGCCGATCTGCGCGGTGCAACGAGTCAGGTAGAGGCGGAGAAGAAAGTGAAACAATGGATCAATACCCATATGACCGACCTACCGGAAGGCATATCTATCTCCTACGGCGGTCTGACGGAGATAAACGATATGATGATTCCTCAGATCCTTTGGTCCGTAGTAGCAGCACTGGCGGTGATGCTCGTCCTCCTGCTGTATCATTTTGGTAAGATAGGCCTGGCACTCCTTACGCTCTCCAGTGCCATCCTTTGCCTCTTCGGCTCTATGACCGGTCTGGCGATTTTCAATCTGGATATATCGATCACGGCGGTGTTAGGTATAGTCAGTCTGATCGGTATCATTGTGCGAAACGCCATCATGATGTACGAGTATGCCGAGGATGCCCGCAAATACAGGCATCTTACGTACCGTGACGCAGCCTTCCAGGCCGGATTGCGAAGAATGCGTCCGGTGTTCCTGACCAGCGCCACTACTGCGCTCGGCGTGCTGCCTATGATCATTGCCGCTACGAGTCTCTGGATGCCGATGGGAGTAGTGATCTGTTTCGGTACAATCTTTACGCTGCCGCTGACAGTGACCATTCTGCCGGTCGTTTATTGGAAAGTGTATCAACACAAAGACGAGACTGAATAAACGGCAGGATGAAGGTAGCAGTTTTTGACAGGATGGAGGAATGTACAGAGGCGGCGGTGGAGCAGATGTTACCTCTTGTTTCTGACCAGCGGCGCGAGCAGGCGCTGCGGTACAAACATACGATGGGTCGCTTTTGCTGTTTGAAGAGTTGGTTAATGATGTTTGAACAGGTTAAAAACAGCACAAGACCAGTACATGACCCCTATAAAACCCCTATCGAGTGGCAGAAAATGGAATACAACGAGTACGGCAAGCCTTTTTTGCCCGGCGGACCTTTTTTCAGCATCAGCCATTGCAAGACGGGAATTGCAGTAGCGGTGGATGAAAAACCGATAGGCATTGATATAGAGTCCATCCGTCATGCAGACGAAGAACTGATCGCCCGGACGATGAATGCCGACGAACAAAAACAGATACAAACTGACCGCGATTTTACTCGCCTCTGGACGCAGAAAGAAGCGGTCGTCAAGGCAGAGGGCATCGGTATAGTGTCCTTTGAACAGCTCCAAACAATCCTGTCGGAGAACGATAAATGGATAGTGGAGAGCCGGGAAAAAGAGAATTATATATACAGTATAGCATATCAAAAATAGCAATATATGAGTGATTACATTGTTTCCGCTCGCAAGTACCGTCCGCAGACTTTTGAGACGGTGGTGGGGCAGCAGACACTTACGCAGACGCTGCAGAACTCGATTCGTCAGGGACATCTGGCACACGCCTACTTGTTCTGCGGACCGCGAGGAGTAGGTAAGACGACTTGTGCGCGAATCTTCGCCAAGACCATTAACTGCTTGAACCCGCAAAACGGCTTTGATGCCTGCAACGAGTGCGAGTCGTGCCGGGCCTTTAACGAGCAGCGTTCGTTCAATATCCACGAACTGGACGCGGCGTCCAACAACTCCGTGGAGGACATCAAGTCGATCATCGACCAGGTGCGCATCCCGCCGCAGATCGGTAAATACTCCGTGTATATCATAGATGAGGTACACATGCTTTCTACGGCGGCTTTTAATGCGCTGCTCAAGACCCTTGAGGAACCGCCTTCATATGCCATTTTTATTCTCGCGACGACGGAAAAGCACAAAGTGCTCCCGACGATTTTGAGTCGTTGCCAGGTGTATGATTTTAACCGTATTACGGTGCCGGATATTATTGCCTATCTTCAAAAACTGGCAGCGAATGAGGGTATTACTGTTTCCGAAGAGGCGCTGAATGTAGTAGCGCAGAAAGCGGACGGAGGTATGCGCGATGCCCTTTCGATTTTTGACCAGTTGGTGGCATTCTGCGGCAATACGATCACTTACGAGCGGACGATAGAGGTACTCAACGTACTGAATAGCGACTATTATTTCTCGCTGGTTGAGAGCGCACTGGCGCACGATGTGACGAAAGCATTGCTGCTGCTAAACGATGTGCTGAATCATGGATTCGATGCAGGCCATTTTGTGACCGGTTTCGCGCAGCACCTGCGTGATGTGCTCGTCAGCAAAGATGTTCAGACGCTGCCGCTGTTAGAGACAAGCGAAGCTATTCGTCAGCGCTATGCGCAGCAGGCGCAGCGGTGTACACCCATGTGGCTGTTCCAGGCGCTGGATATTATGAATACATGCGATATCAATTATCGCACGGCGCGCAACAAACGCCTGACGGTGGAGTTGGCGCTCGTTAAACTCTGCCAACTCGGTGTGCCGCAACAAGCAGCGGCTCCATCTCCGTCACCCAAACAAACGGCACCTGCAGCCTCACCGGTCGCTCCGGCAGCGCCTGCAGCCAAACCTGCCGAACCGGTAAAACAGCCGGAATCTGCCGAGCCGAAAGAACCTGTTAAAGCAGCAGAACCAATACCTAAGATGCCTAAAATCGGTTTGGGTTTGGGGCCTAAAGCGGCTCCGAAAGAGGAGACCACTGTTCAGACACCGCAGCAGCCTGAGGAGGAGCAAAACCGCCCTTTTTCGGCTGACCAACTCATAGACGCTTGGGTTGGTCTGGCTACTGCCCATAAGGAGGAATTGCGTCTCAAACAGTTGATAGAGAATTATACGCCTGTCTTAGTGGATGAGAATACCGCCGAGATCCAGATGCCGAATCCATGGCAAATGGATCAGATGCGGAGTGCCATGCCGACGCTGCTGGGGCAACTTCGCCGAACGTTGCATAATAACCAATTGGTGATTCGCCTCGTTCTGGCAGAGTACGACAGAGAACAGATGGCCTATACGGCCGAAGAGAAATATGCACTGATGGCAGAGGCGAATCCGACTCTCGCCCTCTTGAAAGATAAATTGGATTTGCAGATTGACTGATCTTTTAAAATATCTGCCTACGACCCGAAAGGAAACGGATCTGCGCGGCTGGAATGAAGTGGACATTGTCTTCTTCACAGGTGACGCGTATATTGACCATCCCTCTTTCGGTGCAGCAGTCTTGGGGCGTGTGCTCGAGGCGGCAGGGTATCGCGTAGCGATAGTTCCTCAGCCGGACTGGCATGGAGATTTCAGGGATTTCAAAAAGTTCGGCCGGCCCCGTCTCTATTTTGCGGTCTCCGCAGGGTCAATGGACTCGATGGTTAATCACTACACGGCTGCCAAACGCAAGCGTTCTGACGATGCCTATACGCCGGAAGGACGAGCCGGAGCGAGACCGGATTATTGTACGATTACATATTGCCGGATATTGAAGCAGCTCTATCCGGATGTGCCGATCGTGATCGGCGGTATAGAGGCATCCATGAGACGGCTGACTCATTACGACTACTGGCAGGACAAACTGATGCCCTCTATTCTGGTGGACAGCGGTGCGGATCTTTTGGTCTATGGAATGGGGGAGCAGGCAATGACGGAGATAGCCCGGAAAGTAGAAGGGCAACAGTTGAAAGGAGAAAAGTCTCCAATACACGACGTGCCTCAGACAGCGTATTTGACTTCCGACAAACAGGAATGGCCGGAGGATGCTATTATGCTCGCGAGCCATGAAGAGGCGCTGCGGGACAAACGTGCTCATGCGGAAAATTTCCGTCTCATTGAGATAGAATCGAATAAAATCTACCAGACGACGCTCGTGCAGCCTGTAGGCAAACAATATGTGGTGGTCAATCCGTCTTACCTGCCGCTCACGACAGAGCAGTTGGATGCCATATACGATCTGCCCTATACCTATATGCCGCATCCCAAATACAAGGACAAACATATACCGGCTTATGAGATGATCAAATGGTCGGTCTGCATGCATCGCGGCTGTTTCGGAGGATGTTCTTTCTGCACGATTTCAGCGCATCAGGGCAAACAGATAGTGAGCAGGTCCAAGGCCTCCATCCTCCGCCAGATAGAGCGGTTGAGCCAACTGCCGGAATGGCATGGCATCATATCGGATTTAGGAGGTCCGTCGGCGAATATGTACGGCATGCACGGTAAGGACAAGTCAATCTGCGAGCAATGCGCGCGACCCAGTTGTCTCCAGCCTGCCATTTGCAAGAACCTGAATCAGGATTTTGGCCCGATTATTGATATATACAAGACGGTGGACAGATTGCCGTACGTCAAGCATGCCTTTGTGGGTTCGGGTATCCGGTATGATCTGATGAGCGAGCCCTATGCGCGCCAATTGATTACGCGCCATGTATCCGGTCGGCTCAAAGTGGCGCCCGAACATTCGTCAGACGCAGTACTGAAAGTGATGCGAAAGCCCTCCTGGGCAAACTATTTGCGTTTTCGTGAGCTGTTTCTCCGGATCAATAAAGAGGCAGGTCTGAACCAGCAACTCATTCCTTATTTCATCTCCTCTCATCCGGGATGCACCAAACGCGACATGGCGATGTTGGCGGAGGAAACCAAGAAGATGCATTATAGGCCGGAGCAGGTGCAGGATTTTACCCCGACGCCCATGACGCTCTCAACAACAATGTTCTACACCGGCATCAACCCTTACACGCGCGAACCTATATATGTAGCGCGCACGAGCGAAGAAAAGAAACAACAAAACCAGTATTTTTTCTGGTATAAGAGATAAATAATCAAATAGTTAATGACCAAATAGTACTTGGATTTATGTCAAAGAAGTATCGTATTAACCCAGAGACACTGCAACTGGAGCGCATCGAGCATGGTTTGCGTTATTGGCTTCGCCGCTCCGGAGGATATATCATAGGAGGTATTTGTTTGGGAGTGATCTTCTTCTATACTTTCCTCTATTTCTTCCCATCGCCGCGGGAGGCGTCTCTGATGCAATATAATAAGAACCTGACGGCGGAGATGGAGGTACTGAGCAAGCAAGTGGACCAGATGCAGATAGTGCTCTCGGACCTCTCGCAGCGCGATGATAATTTATACCGCGCTATCCTTGGCGCCGAGCCTATCCCGATGTCGGTTCGTTTGGGCGCTACGCAACAGATTTCTTACTATGACTCGTTGGCTCGAATGACCAATACCCAATTGGCTGCGGACTTGCAGCGTAAAGTGGATGTGCTGGAGAAGGAACTGTATGTGCAAGCGCGTTCGTATGAAGAGATAGTGGACCTGGAGAAAAAACAGGAAACCCGTATGGAGAATATTCCGGCAATACAGCCTGTTCTTAATAAAGACCTCAAAAGGATGGCTTCAGGCTATGGATGGCGTGTGGATCCGGTCTATCACGTCCGCCGTTTTCATGAGGGAATGGACTTTACCGCTCCTGTAGGTACGGATATTTTTGCAACAGGAAACGGCATTGTTACTTATGCCGGATGGCGTCAGGGCTATGGCGAGACCATTGAAATCGATCACGGTTTCAATTATGCTACGCGCTATGCGCATTGCTCGAAATTGCTGGTTAGGGTAGGACAAAAAGTGAAACGGGGCGATGTGATTGCCTTGGTCGGCAATACCGGCAAATCCACCGGTCCGCACTTGCACTACGAGGTTCATTATCTGGGACGTCCTATCGATCCGAGAAACTACTATTTCTATGATCTCAGCCCGGAGGACTACGATAAAATGGTACAGATCTCGTCCAATATGGGCAATATGTTGGATTAAAAAAATCGCGTCTCAACCGAGGCGCGATATTTTTTCTAATTCTTTTTCATTCAGTATCCGGATATGCCGGCCTTCTATTCCTATAATTCCTTCTTGGGCAAATTGGCTGAGCGTGCGGATCGCATTGCTGGTAGTCATATTACTCATATATGCCAAATCTTCGCGTGGAAGCATCATTGCTAAGGTGTTTCCATCCGCCTCGAACCCGTAATTCTTAACCAAATGCAGTAAACTCTCAGCCAAACGGCCGCGGATATGTTTCTGGGTCAGGTTCACTGTTTGAATCTCCGAAATCGCGAGATCCTGCGCCATCATGCGCATCACTTCGTAGCAGAACGCTCCGTTTTCGCGTACCAAGCGCACGAACTCCTCACGGCTCAATTGATAGACTACACAATCCTCAAAAGCACTTGCATTCGAGTTGTACGGACCATTGGCAATGCATGCGCGATAGCCGTATATGTCATTTGGCTTCAGGAGACGAATGATCTGCGGCCGTTGTCCGATTCCCTCTTTGTAAATTCGTATTTTTCCGCGAAGCAACATTCCCATATGAGATGACTCCTCGCCATCATAGTGGATGATCTGGTTTTTAGCATAGCGAACGATTTTCACAGCCTTGCTCACACGCTCGCGCTCTTCTTCCGTTAATGTGCTCCATAGGGTGTTCAACTCCCATAATGGAGCAAAATGTTCTTCCTCTTGTCTCACTGTTTCGATATGTTTCGAAAATTTGATGCAAAGATACAAAATTTCTTTTATATATGCAAATAAAATATGTTTTTTAACACATTTTTTATTTAAAACCCTATTTTCTTGCATATGTCATTTTTTTTTAGTAATTTTGCGGCGCAAAATTGTAACAAACTGTCTTATGAAAGAGAATTATTTGGAGTCGCGTCATATCGGACTCACCCCTGAAGACGAAAAACACATGTTGGAGGCTATCGGTGCCGAGTCGATGGAGTCGCTTGTTAAGGAAACAATGCCGGCAGATATCCTCTTGCCTGAGCCTATCGAGTTGGAGCAGCCGCTCACGGAGCAGATGCATCTCGAGGTGGCTGAAGCGGTGCTGAACGCTAATATCCCTGCGCGCTCGTATATAGGTCGCGGATGGTATGGTACGATCACGCCCGCTGTGATTAGACGAAACATGTTGGAAAACCCTGTTTGGTACACATCTTATACCCCGTATCAAGCGGAAGTAAGCCAGGGGCGTCTCGAAGCATTGTTTGTATTCCAGACTATGATTTCCGATCTCACCGGTCTGCCTTTGGCTAATTGTTCGCTGCTGGATGAAGCAACCGCGGCGGCGGAGGCGGTTACCATGATGCGAAATCTGCGCTCGCGTGAGCAGGTGAAGAATAATGTGCGAAAAGTCTTTGTGGACGAGAAAGTATGGCCGAACACCTTATCTGTTTTGCGCACGCGCGCAGCGGGGCAGGAGATAGAGATCGTCACCGGCAGTTATGCGGATTTTCAACCTACGGCTGATTTCTTCGGTGTGCTCGTGCAATGGCCGAATAGCGACGGCGCGATAGAGGAATATGAGGGCTTTATTGACGAATGTCACGAGGCGGGCTTGAAAGTGACGGTAGTGGCGGATCTGATGGCGCTGGCGCTGCTCAAACCGCTGGACGCAGATATCATGTGCGGTACCGCGCAGCGCTTCGGTCTGCCGATGGGCTTTGGCGGTCCTACCGCCGGATACATGGCTACGCGCGATGAGTACAAACGAGAGATGCCGGGACGTATTATCGGTCTGAGTAAAGATAAATATGAGCATCCTGCATTCCGTCTGGCGCTCCAGACTCGTGAGCAGCACATCAAACGTGAGCGGGCAACATCCAATATCTGTACCGCAGAGGCCCTTTCGGCCATGATGGCAGGTATGTACGGCGTCTATCACGGCGCAGAGGGTATACGCTCTATTGCAGAAGGTATTCATGGTAAAGCGGCGTACCTGAGCGAGATGCTCCAGGCCTATGGTTATAACCAGGAGAACGCGGAGTTCTTTGATACGCTTAAGATTACGCGGGAGGATGAAGGATGGATTGAACGTGTACATGCCCTCGCGGACGAACATAGTATTAATTTCTATTACGATGAGGCTGGATGGATCGGTCTTGCTATCGACGAGACGGTAGATATCGACGACATGAACGAGCTGATCGAGATCTTTGCCGAGGCCTCGGATAATATGCCGCAATATGAGGAAAGCGACGAGGCTTTTGAGGGTCTATGGGCTATTGAGGAGAACCGCGTGCGCGAAGTGGACTATATGCAGGCAGAGGTATTCCGGCTCTATCATACCGAGACGGAACTCATGCGCTATCTCAAGCGTCTGGACCGCAAGGATATATCTCTGGCTACCTCTATGATTCCGCTCGGCTCCTGTACGATGAAGTTGAACCCGGCGGCGGCTATGATCCCTATCACCTACGGTGCCGCTATGGCGCCGCATCCGCTTGCTCCGGCAGAGCAGGTGGCGGGCTATGAAGCTATTATGGAGCAGTTGCAGGAGCAACTTTGCGCTATTACGGGATTCGATGCTTGTACGCTGCAACCTACTTCGGGTGCGGCAGGTGAATACACGGGGCTCGTAGTGATCCGGGAGTACCTGCATAGAAAGGGACAAGAAGCACGCAAAGTGCTGCTCATTCCGGCTTCTGCACATGGTACGAACCCGGCGTCCTGTGTACAGGCCGGCTTCACGCCCTGTGTTGTTAAATGCGATGAGAAGGGAAATACGGACCTTGAGGACTGGAAACACAAATGCGAGGAGAACAAGGATGTCCTCGCGGGATGTATGATCACATACCCGTCTACGCACGGTATCTTCGAGCAGGCTATCCGTGCTATGATTGAGGCGGTACATACGAACGGAGGTCTCGTTTATATGGACGGCGCGAACATGAATGCACAGATAGGATGGACTAACCCTGCTTATATCGGTGCCGATGTATGCCACCTGAATCTGCATAAATCCTTTGCTTCTCCTCACGGAGGTGGCGGCCCGGGCGCGGGGGCTGTGTGCTGTACCGAAGAACTGGCGGATTGTCTGCCTACGGAGGATAAAAACCGTGTTTCTGCAGCGCTTTACGGCAATGCCAATATGGCACTCATCTCCTGGGGATATATCGCTATGTTGGGGGCAGAAGGACTTCGTCATGCTACGGCGGCTGCGATTCTGTCGGCCAACTACATGGCGTCGCGCCTGAAGGATGCCTATGGCATCGTTTATACCGGCGAGACGGGTAGGGTAGGTCATGAACTGATCCTCGATTGCCGTCAGTTCCACGCTATCGGTATTACCGAGGCGGATATTGCCAAACGTCTGATGGATTTCGGCTACCATGCGCCTACGCTCTCTTTCCCTGTGCATGGAACCCTGATGGTTGAACCGACGGAGAGCGAGTCGCTCGTGGAGATTGACCGTTTCTGTGATGTCTTACTGCAGATTCGTCAGGAGATAGCGGACATTGAATCCGGCAAGGCTGACAAGACGGATAATGTCCTGCTCAATGCCCCGCACCCCGAGTACGAAGTGGTGGCGGACGAGTGGACGCATCCTTATAGCCGCCGTCAGGCCGCGTACCCGACAGAATGGGTGGCGCAGACTAAGTTCTGGTGCCCTGTAGGACGTGTTGACAATGGTTTCGGAGATCGTAACCTCGTAGCTAAATTCTAAATGGCAAAGCAAAAAATTCAACATCCGAATATCCGCGAGCACTTGCAGCACTATCGCCGCATGTTGCCGTGGATCACAATCAAGGAGTTTCTGATGATTGTCATCAGCACGATCCCGTATGCCATCACGGTCAACCAGCTCCTGGTGCCGCATGCTATCGTTGGCGGCGGTGTGACCGGTCTATGCGAGATTATCTATTTCGCTACGAATACGTATGTGCCTATCTGGCTATCCAGTGCGTTGATCAATGTGTTGTTGCTGGTGCTGGCGGCTATCACGGTAGGATGGCGGTATGCTCTACGGACGGTTTGGGGTGTGTTATGGCTCACTATATGGCTCAAGGTGATACCTATTGCGCAAGTGCCGCTATTGACGGATTCATTCATGGCGGTGGTGGTAGGAGGCTTGTTTACCGGCTGTTTCCTGGGAATATGCTTCCTCAATAACGGCTCTACGGGCGGCACGGATATTATTGCCATGATTGTCAATAAATACCATCATTTGCCAATGGGTCGCGTGCTTCTTTTCGCAGACATGACGGTAATCTCTTCGGCATTTTTCCTGCCTACTATCCAGGCTGCAGGCATGCAGGGAGCGATAGAGAAGATTCTCTTTGGTCTGACCTATACGTTCATGTCCTCTACGGCGGTGGACTGGGTGATGAATAGAATGCGGCAATCGGTCCAGTTCATGATCTTTACCCAGAAACCCGATGAGATAGCGGAAGCTATTATTACGCAGGCCCACCGCGGATGCACTTTCTTGGAGGCAGAGGGTGGCTATAACAAAAAGCCGATGAAGGTAGTCACTACCATCGCTCGTTCATACGAATCCGCCACTATTTTCCGCCTCGTGCGGGCGATAGACCCTAATGCCTTTGTGAGTCAAAGCCAGGTACGAGGCGTCTTTGGACAAGGATTTGATCCTATGGTCAATGGTAAATAACCCTTTCACTTTTCACCTTTCAATTTTCACCTTTCCATGCGCTACAGTCAGTTTGTCAATCCGCATAACATGCCGCGTGAGTCGCGGGCACGTATTATCTTAGAGTACCTCGTTATTGTTATAGGTATCGCGCCTATGGCGCTGATGGTTAACTGGGTGTTACTGCCTCATGCTTTTGTCGGAGGCGGCCTGACGGGTATTTGCTCGGTCATTTATTATGTCACAGCCGGTTCTTTCCCTGCCCTTTTCCCCGAGTACGGAGGAGCTATCCCCGTGTGGCTGACGACGTTTGTCTTCAATGCCATTCTGCTGCTGATAGCCGGCTTGACGGTTGGATGGCGGTTCTGTATCCGTACTATGGTAGGCGTAGCGGCAATCACGTTTTGGTATAGGGTTATTCCTATCTTGCCCGCGCCTATTATCTCTGACCCCTGGCTCGGTGCTATTATAGGAGGGTTTGTCTTTGGTCTCTCTCTGGGATGCGTGCTCGCAGCTAACGGTTCGTCCGGAGGCACAGATATAGTAGCGATGATAGTGAATCACTATCGCAATATCTCACTCGGCAATATCATGCTGGCATGCGATATCCTTATTATCGCTTCTGCTTTCTTCCTCCCTCTCCCGGAATCGATGTTGCAGGAATACACCCATTCTTCCCCCCTTCAGGGGGGAATTGAGGGGGGCTTGCTATTCCTTAAGATCAAGCGCGTGCTCTACGGTGTGGCAATGACGATCTCTTATACACTCGCGGTGGATTGGATCATGTCAAGACTCCATCGCTCTGTGCATTTTCTTATCTATTCTTCCAAATACGAAGAGATAGCTACGGAAATTAACAGGACCGTTAACCGCGGAGTGACGGTGCTGGATGGAACAGGTTGGTATTCTAAGAAAACGGTTAAGGTTATTTCTGTTTTGGTTCGAAAACCGGAGAGTTCGCTTGTCTTTCGGATTGTCCATGATATCGACCCTAATGCGCTGGTGTCCATCGCTGATGTGCGCGGCGTCTTCGGTTCCGGTTTCGATAAAATCAAAGCAAAATAGTATTTTTTTGCGAAATTATTTGCTCAATTCAAAAAAAAGCAGTACTTTTGTCGTCGATTTCGCCGAATCCCTTTTGGGGTCCCCGACGCAACTTGCAAAGTTGTGGTGGGGAGAGCGGAGGCACAAGTTGCCCGTTTATTTAGCGGAGCGGTATAAACCTTTGCACACTT
>OCTX014562837.1_pt1 | contig 24960 bp, 18 predicted proteins | sample 1539691 | NCBI WGS metagenome assembly OCTX01 (sample SAMN02144231, study PRJEB22623) | gut metagenome | biome: sheep rumen | host: Ovis aries | place: New Zealand
GCATCGAGCATTGTCTAGGAATGACAGGGAATGAACTAACTGTGCTCCATTTTCGGGGCTTATTTGGTACTTAAATCGGGTACAAAGATACTACTTTTTTTTGATATATGCAAATTTTAGGGGACGAAAATGGTAAGAAAATGGAAAAATGCGGGCAAAAAAGGAGCAGGCTATGAGAGGAGAAACGAGCAAAAAAGGAACAAGCTCGCCGGTACATCGGCGAGAGGTAAACGGATGACGGAAGGGGAAGGAAAGCCGGATAGTTGTCTGGGGCGGAGCAGAAAAAAACGCCGGATGGGAGGCGGAGAAACGAAGCGAAAAAAAAACCGACTGGCAGTCGGCGCAATAGAAGAATTTAAACGGCGGCAAGAATGCCCGGGACAGAGTCTGGAACAACCCGCATATCATGCGGGACAATAGACGAAATGGGAGGGCAAAAATACGCGAGAAGGAAACGACAGAGGCTCGCGCAATGATGCGCGAGAAATGCACAGAGAGGACGGCAGAGCCGTGTCCGAATTCAATTCGGACGCAATAAACAAAGAAATGGGCGGGCAATTATATTGCCCTGAAACTAATAAGAAAGAAAAAGCAGAAACGACAATAATATAGCGCGAGGGGGAGCCTCGCGCTATTTTGTTTTCAAGAATACTCTTATTGATCCTTACTTAAAAAGCAAACGCAAATCCCAGACCATTTTCGCCTGCATAAAGCTTCAACTTGGGGTCAAATGCCATTTTGTTTCTTGCACATTGTACATTATATACTTCGTCAACGCGTTTCTTATACACATTACCGCAAGCGATCATAGGTATGGAACCCACCATGACCGCTCCTCCGATAATAAGGAAGGATACTCCTGCCATGTACCATCTGTAAGTTTCTGTATTGGGGTATACATAGCTCCAATTGACACTTTGACCGCATCCGACACCTAATCCGATCATCATGCCGGCACCTATTCCTAATAAGCAATATCCGGCTGTCTCCACATTCTTCCATGTGTTATAGTAATTATATGCCGGAGGGCATGTTTGCTGAAGATAGTATTGCAACTCCCTGCCCTTTAAATGGCGATCACCGACGATGTACTCATTTCCGACACGCGTCATAGCCTCGGCATTCTGACCAGACACATAGCCGTAAGGCGTGTAATAACCTGTAGCAGGCTTGGCTTTATGCTCTATCGCCTGCACTTCGCCGTTCGCATAGAGGATAGAAGAAATTTCATCTGTGCTCAGAACAAATATAGGTCCTTCCGGATTGTTGGCTTTTTTGTAGCGCACTTCGGACTCGCTAACCTCTTGGATAAGAGCCTCAATCTTCTCGGAATTGGTTTTGATAATAACGTCAACTTTGTTTTCTGCCATTACGCTTGCAATGCTACAGAAGATGGCGAATGCCACAAAGTAAATCTTTTTCATGATAATGTAGATGTTTGTTACCCCTCTAACGCCTTCGGGGCTTGGCTTTAAGTGAATATGTATTAATGATTTTGCGGTGCAAAATTACAATAAAAAAATGACATACGCAAGAGAGTATGCCATTTTGTTGTAATTTAATGGTCGTTTTTTAGTAGATCTCGACGATATCACGTTTGAGGCGGCGGGTGATTTGAGAGGGAGTGAGCGGTTTGACGTCCGTGGTCTGCAGACCGGTGACACGTTGGGTAGCCTTGATGACAAGGGGTATCTCCGTTTTCTTGGAACCCAAGATATGCGCATTGCAGATCATGTTCTTTTCGAGCAGATAGACATGCCCGTCCTGCCGCTGGTATATCGTATTGAGGTCCACCGAACCACGCAGTTTCTTAAGGCGGAATTTCTTGATGTTCTGTTCACTCATATTGACGAGATTGAGCATCTGGAGTTGCTCTGCGTTCAGTTTGATGCCGAAAGGAATGGTCACTTTGACCTCTGCATGTTCGGAGAAACGGCGTACGGCGTAGGTCTCCGAGTCCACGATGTAATGGCGGGAAAAAGTCATTTTGAATAGACCAAGGTATTTGGAGACCTTTTGGGTATGGGTGAGAACGGTCTCTCCCTCCGACTCATTGGAAACGGTCCAATGGCGGGTGTCTGTCATCGTCTGCTCAAAATCATAGCGCATATTACCGATGGCGAAAAGGGCATGGTGCACGACCACTCCGCTATCGACGGCATTTGCGGCTTTGCGCATGAATTTCTCTTTCTGTCCTTTTTCCAGACGCTCGATAGCATCGGATGCAAGGATCGAGTCCGCCTGTGCACGCTTCTGTGCGTCAAAGAAACGCTTGCAATAGCGTCCCTGGAACTGGACCGAATCGCGTCCTTCCTTGGCCTGCTCGGGCAGAACGACGATGTTGGCGATCATCTGCTCCATGCCCCAGGTGCTGTTCTCAGAGAGCATCCTTACGTCGCTGACCACCTGATATTGTGCGTTGTTATCCGGGAACTCTTCCTCCAACTTGACATAGACGGCATGAAGCAGGGCAGCCATGGCTTTGCGTTTGTTCTTCTGTTTTGCCGGTTTGGCGGCAATAACAGTTTCCTGAAGGGCGATGGGCTGTTCCTTAAGGACGAAGGTGAAAGGTGAAAGTTGAAAGGAGGAAGGATCGTCGGAGGGGGAGAGAACTAAACATTCGTTGGCACGAATGGTCAGTTTCTCGTAGCCGATGAAGGAAATGATAATTTTCATATCCGGCACGAGGTTCGCCTCGAAAGAGAAGAAACCGTCGTTGTTGGTGGCGGTTCCCCATTCGGGCGCTATCTCCGGATAGACGGTAGCATAGGGAATAGGCGCGCCTTGCTCGTCCACCACGCGACCGGCATAAGTGGCGGCGAGACAAAGGTCAAAAGTCAAAAGACAAAAGACAAAAGACAAAAATCGCAATATATACTTTTTCATTAGTCTAAAGAATTGATATCTACCAGTTTATTGACGATTGCATAGATAGTGAGTCCGGCGGTAGAATGAATATTCAGTTTGCGTGTGATGTTCTTGCGATGGGTGATCACGGTGTGCGGCGAGATGAACAGCACGTCGGCTATCTCTTTGTTACTGAGCCCTTTAACGATTTGAACCAGAATATCTTTCTCGCGGTCGGATAGTTCTTCGGTTTGCTGGGCTTGGATCTTGGCAGCGGTGCGTGTCCGGCGACCAGAGTCAATGGCAGGGCGGAGAATATCATCCTCAATTGCACAATGGTCTGCAAAATCCTGCTCGGTATGCCACAGGTCGGACATGACGGAAATGAGGCTGTTTGATGCCGCTCCAGGGTAGTACTTGATGATGAGGTTCTTGATCTCCGTCAGTTTGTCGGTGATACGCTGGTCATCGTGCTCATGTTCCTCGTACATGCCGGCGTTCTCATGCTCGATATGTGTGCGGATCTCCTCCACAAACTCGTCGTAGCATCGGATGATCAGCATCGGTATATGGCTGCTGAAATCGTTCGGCCGGATGGCTTCTAACAGGGATTGTCGAAGCAGGGGCAGACGGAAATCGAGAAAGTACGCGTGCGCATGACGCAGGTATTGCTGCAGGGTGTCCAGATCAATCTCCTGCGGCAGTGTCCGGTAGCGGAATACTTTGTAGTTCACTACGGCGAGGAAGGTAGGTGTATGGATGCCGTGCGTCTCGCATGCTTGTTCAATCGTTTGGTCGCCTACACCCATGGATAGACCGAAACGGCTGATAATCTGGATTGCTTCTTCCTCGTGGGACATCAGATCGCATATCTTGTCGGTTGATTTGTACATGTTGTATGATTTTGCGCTGCAAAATTACTAAAAAAATCGCATCTGCGCAATAAAAACGTGCAATTTTTATGCCAAAAAGCACAAAATACCACAGATTAGGTATTGCGCATGTCCTGAAAAAGCAGTAATTTTGCAGCGGATTTTGAAAAATCGGACATGAATATACGAAAAATCATACTCCTTATTATAAGTATCCTATGTGTGCATGCGCATGCGCAGATAAGCGGCGTGGTATTGGATGAAAAAGGATATCCGCTGGTAGGCGCGAACGTTTATTGGGCGGGTACGACTCATGGTGTAGCGACCGGCATTGACGGTGAGTTCACTATTATGCCTGTGAAAGGAAGGGAACAAAGCAGACTGCTGGTGTTCTCTTTTGTAGGATGCCATAGCGATACGATAGAGGTGATAGACAGGAAGCCGCTGACAGTAGTGCTGATTGATGAGGCGGTATTGGACGAGGTGACAATTACCGAGCGAAAGCAGGGCGTGCTGAAGAGTAGGACATCGGCTTTCGACACGCAGACAATCGGCACGGAAGAGTTATGCCGCGCAGCCTGCTGCAACCTGAGCGAGGCTTTTGAAACCAACGCTTCGGTTGATGTGGCTTATTCGGATGCCGCCACGGGTGCAAAGCAGATTCGGTTGTTGGGATTGAGCGGTACGTACGTGCAGTTAATTCAGGAGAACACGCCGGCCGTACGCGGACTGGCGCAGAACTTCGGGTTGGAGTATATTCCCGGTCCGTGGATGAGCAGTATTCAGGTAAGCAAAGGCACTTCGTCGGTCATCAACGGGTACGAAGCCACTTCCGGTCAGATCAATGTAGAGTTGCTTAAGCCGCAGACGCAGAACCCTCTGTCGGTGAATTTGATGTTCAACTCCGAGTTGATGGCGGAAGCCAATATCATGGGCGGATGGAAGATCCCGCTGAAGGACGAAGAGGAACACGAACATCACCATCACGAAGAAGGCGAACATTGCCATCACGAGAGTTTATATACGGGGTTGATGGCGCATTACGGCCAGAGTTTTATGACGATGGATGAGAACCATGACTCTTTCGCCGACATGCCGAAGGTACAGAACGCGAACCTTGCGAACCGATGGTTTTACAAACACGGCGACTATACATTCCAGGCTTTCGTTCGCGGTCTATACGACCGTCGCCTCGGCGGCCAGATGGCAGACAGCATCGTCAATCCTTACCGCATCGACTTGAATACCTGGCGGGTAGAGGGATTTCTGAAGAACGGGTATGTGTTTGATGAAGAGAGCGGAAGTTCCGTAGCGGTGATCGCAGCGGTGAGTTATCATAATCTGGACAATAAATACGGTTTGTGGAACTGGAAAGCGAACCAGTTGAATGCTTATGTCAATGCGATTTATCAGGGCAACTGGGAAGGCGGCGGACTGATTGACAACGACCATAGGCTGAGCGCCGGAGTGAGCGTGAACTACGACAAGTACGGGGAAGCATTCATTATTCAGCCGAAGCCGACTGCATTCAATTTGGATTTAGGGCGATGGGAGGTGACACCGGGTGTGTTTGCGGAGTATAGTTACAAATATGCCGAAATGCTGTCGTTGGTAGCCGGCGTTCGTGCGGACTACTCGACACGGTACGGATTTTTCTTCACTCCGCGAATGAATGTGCGGTACACTCCGTTCGAATGGTGGACGTTGCGCGCCAGTGCAGGCATGGGCTACCGGAGTCCGAATGCCATTGCGGACAATGCATTCATTCTGCCTTCAAGCAGGGCGCTGCATCTGGCTACTGATATCAAGCAAGAGCGCGCTGCCAATGCAGGGTTGAGCACAACTTTCTATATCCCGATAGGCAGTCGTCAGTTGCAACTTTCTGCCGAGTATTATTACACCCATTTTATAAACTCGCTTATTGTCGATATGGATCAGGATCCTCATGCAGTATATATCTACAACCAGACGGATATACCGGGGGCTAAATCTTTTGCGCATAGCGCTCAGGTAGAAGCGACGATGGAGGTGCTGCGCGGCTGGACATGGACGGCGGCATTCCGATGGACGGATGTAGAGCAGACGACGAAGAACGGTGCAACAGGCGCGTATGAGTTACGTCCGAAAGCACTGACGAACCGGTTCAAGGGGGTTATCAGCACCAGTTATCAAACGCCGCTGAAGAAATGGCAGTTTGACGTGACAGCGCAGTTCAACGGCATCAGCCGCATGCCGGACGGATTTATCGCATACGGGGATATGTTAGGCGGCTATGGTACGCCGAAGCCTATGACATGGTATCCGCAGTTAATGGCGCAGATCACCAAATACTTCCGTTTCTGCAGTCTCTATCTGGGTGCGGAGAATATGACGAATTTCAAGCAACATACGCCGATCATAGACAGTTTCAATCCTTTCGGTCCGAATTTCGATGCGTCGATGGTATGCGGACCTACGATGGGGTGGAAGGTATATGTCGGCTTCCGATATGATTTAGAAAAGAAAGAAGATTAATGAAAAAAATAGTATTAGTTTGTTTATTTTTAACCGTTCTGGCTATTCCTCTGACGGCGCAATACGATGCGCACTTGACGGGGCATGTGCTGGACGAAGCAACCGGCGAACACATGCCGTTCGTCAATGTACAACTGAAAGGAACCAACATCGGAACTGTAACCGATGAGAGCGGTCACTATTTTCTCAAAGACCTGCCTATCGGCCGTCAGACCATTGTATTCAGTTATGTAGGTTACGAGCCTCTGGAGTTGCCTGTTACTATTGTCGAAGACAAGACGGTAGAATTAAAAGCAGCCCTTCGCGAATACTCACAGCAATTAAATAGCGTTGTGGTGACCGCCAATCGGTATGCAACGAAACGGCAGGAAACAGCCACTATCGTCAATGTCTTGAGTCCGAAATTATTTGAGACGACGGCGGTGTCGTGTGTGGCGGATGTGCTGAATTTCCAACCCGGTTTGCGGGTGGAGAACAGTTGCTCCAACTGCGGCAAAACGGATCTTCGTATCAACGGTCTGCAGGGACAATACACCCAGATTTTGATGGACAGCAGGCCTGTATTCTCTTCGATGGCTTCCGTCTATGGACTGGAACAAGTGCCAGCGGCGATGATAGACCGTATCGAGGTGATGCGCGGAGGCGGTTCGGCTGTCTATGGCGCGAACGCGATTGCCGGAGTGGTGAATATCATTACCAAAGAGCCGGTACGCAATTTCGTCAATATATCCAACACCAGCAATATCAACGAACATGCGGGATATGACATCAACACGGATCTGAACGGATCGGTCATGAGTGAGAACCGCAAAATAGGCGCGTACCTCTTTGCTTCCCATCGTACCCGCAGCGCGTATGACCGCGATCTGGACGGGTTCAGCGAACTGCCGCAGTTGCGTTCTACCACCGCCGGAGCACGGCTGTTTTTCAAAACCAGCGCGTACAGCAAGATCACAATGGAATACCACCACACGACGGACTACCGCCGCGGAGGAAACAAACGCGACGAGGAACCGCATAAGGCAGACATAGCGGAGCAACTGAGGCATAACATCGACGCCGGTTCGGTGGCTTTCGACTGGTACTCGCCGGACGAGAAGCATTTCATATCGGCTTATTCGGCTATCCAGCATATCGGTCGCGACAGTTATTTCGGAGCCGGACGTGACACGGCGGCTTACGGACGAAGTACGGACTTGACCTCCAACACGGGTCTGCAATACCGTTTCTCGTATCCTTGCGGTTTGATGAAAGGCGACCTGACGGTAGGAGCGGAATATAACTACAACGGTCTGCACGACAAGATGTTGGGGTACAACCGCGATATGAACCAGAAAGTGCATGTGGTGGGAGCATACGCGCAAAACGAATGGAAAAACGAACAATGGAGTGTGCTGGTAGGCGCCCGTGTGGAGAAACATAATCTGCTGAAACTGCCGGTAGTGACTCCTCGTGCCACTTTCCGCTATACACCGATAGAGGGACTGGTTTTCCGCGCCGGCTACAGCAGCGGTTACCGTGCGCCGCAGGCATATGACGAGGACTTGCATGTAGCGGCAGTAGGAGGCAGTGTGTCGCTGATCACATTAGACCCGAAGTTACGTCCCGAATACTCGCATAGCGCGACGCTCAGCGCAGACTGGTATAGGCAGTTCGGCAAATGGGAAGTGAACCTGACGGCAGAAGGATTCTATACGTATCTGCAAGACGTGTTCTTCCTGCGCGAAGACGGAATGGATGCCAAAGGAAACCTGTTATTCACCCGTACAAACGCACCCGGAGCGTGGGTGGGCGGATTGAATATAGAAGGCAAAGTGGTATATGGTCCGTGGGTGACATTCCAATTAGGATATACATACCAGCAGAGCCGCTATACCGTGGCACAGCAATGGAGCGCGGACGTGGCGCCTCAGACGCGGATGCTGCACACGCCGGATAACTACGCGTATATGTTGATCGATGTTGAGCCCGTGCGCGATTTCACCATCTCCATCAACGGCAAGGCAACCGGATCGATGTTAGTGCCACATTTGGCAGGTTATATCCCGCAGGACGAGGAAGTGAAGACGCCTTCCTTCTGGGACTTGGGCATCCGCCTGGCATACGACATACATCTCTACAAGCATTATTGTCTGGAAGTGAGTGCAGGAATAAAGAATATCCTCGACCAGTTCCAGCGCGATATAGACAAAGGCGAATTCCGGGACGCGAACTATATTTACGGACCGTCCACACCGCGAACGTACTTCGCCGGACTGGCACTCAAATTATAAGAAACGGGCTTAAAGGGCATTTATTTGCGTTTTAAGCCCTTCTTGTTTCTCTACCGACATCCCCCCGAAAACAAACCGTAAATCAAAAATATCGCAGAAAAATTTGCATATATAAAAAAAAAGCAGTAACTTTGCGCGGAATTTTGAAAATCTATTAATCACAATTATACAACAATGGAAGAAAACAACGATTTGATTCAGAATGATCACATTATTCCCGTGAAGATAGACGAGGAAATGAAGTCCTCCTATATCGATTATTCGATGAGTGTGATCGTGAGCCGTGCATTGCCGGACGTACGCGACGGTTTCAAACCGGTACACCGCCGTGTGTTATTCGGAATGAACGAATTAGGCAACACAAGCGACAAACCGACCAAGAAGAGTGCCCGTATCGTCGGTGAAGTAATGGGTAAGTACCACCCTCACGGAGATAGTTCGATCTATGGTACGCTGGTTCGTATGGCGCAGCCGTGGGCGATGCGTTACTGTCTGGTGGACGGTCAAGGTAACTTCGGTTCAGTCGATGGAGATGGAGCTGCAGCTATGCGTTATACGGAGGCACGTCTGTCCAAGTTGGCAGAAGAAATGCTGCGCGATCTGGACAAGGACACCGTAGATATGCAGAATAACTTTGATGACTCGCTCAAAGAGCCGGTTGTGCTGCCTTGCCGTTTCCCGAACTTGCTGGTGAACGGAGCAAGCGGTATTGCTGTCGGAATGGCGACGAATATGCCGACTCATAACCTGAGCGAAGTGATCGACGGCTGCTGCGCGTACATCAATAATATCAAAGCCCGCATGCACGATGAGTTCGTACCGGAGATCACAGTAGAGGATTTGATGGAGTATATCAAAGCTCCGGATTTCCCGACCGGTGGTACGATCTATGGCTATCAGGGTGTGCGTGACGCATATGAGACCGGACGCGGAAGAATCGTGATCCGTTCTCATGCAGAGATCGAGACCGATGACAACGGCCGCGAACGGATTATTATTACCGAACTGCCGTACGGCGTAGTGAAGAGCGATCTCGTAAAGAATATCGCCGAACTCGTAAGCGACAAGAAGATTGAAGGTATCGCCGACATCAACGACCACTCGAAACGCGATATCCGTATCGTAGTGGAGGTCAAACGTGACGCCAATGCGCAAGTCGTGCTCAATAAACTATATAAATTCACGGCATTGCAGTCGAGTTTCGCTGTGAATAACATTGCGCTGGTGAAAGGCCGTCCGATGCTGCTGAACCTGAAACAGCTGATCGGCAATTTCATCGAGCACCGCATGGATGTGGTAACTCGCCGTACACGCTATGAACTGCGCAAGGCAGAGGAGAAAGCGCATATCTTGGAGGGCTTAATCATCGCGGTGGATAATATCGACGAAGTTGTCCGTATCATCCGCGCAAGCCGCACTCCGGCTGACGCACAAGCGAACCTGGAGAAACGGTTTGAGTTGGATAACCTGCAATCGAAGGCTATCGTGGATATGCGTCTGTCGGCACTGACCGGTCTGCGTATTGACGAATTGAAAGCCGAGTATGCAGAGATTGAGAAACTGATCGCGCATTTGAACGAACTGCTTGCAAGCGAGGAGATGCGTTATGACGTGATCAATACGGAGCTGGTGGAAATCAAAGACAAATACGGCGACGAGCGCCGCACGCAGATCGTGAAGATGGCTACTGAATTCAATCCGGAAGATATGTACGCCGATGACGATATGGTGATTACCATCTCGCATCTGGGCTATATCAAGCGTACTCCGCTGGCAGACTTCCGTCAGCAGAGCCGCGGCGGAATCGGTTCGAAAGCAGGCAGCGCCCGCGATCAGGATTTCATCGAGTATGTATATCAGGCAAGCATGCACTCGACCATGATGTTCTTCACCGAAATGGGTCGTCTGTACTGGCAGAAAGTATATGACCTGCCGGAGGGCAACAAGCAATCCAAGGGCCGCGCTATCCAGAATATGATCAACCTGCAGAAGGGCGATAAAGTACGGACCTGTATCAACGTGAAAGGTCTGAATGATCAAGAGTATATCGAGAACCACTATCTGATCTTCGTTACCAAGAACGGTTTGATGAAGAAGACAACTCTGGAGGCATATTCCCGTCCGCGTGCAAACGGTATTATTGCTCTCGGTCTGCGCGAGGGCGACGAACTGATCGGCGTAACACTGACCGACGGCCAGAGCGAGATGTTAGTAGCTTCGTACAACGGTAAAGTCGTTCGTTTCAACGAAGGCGGCGTTCGTCCGATGGGTCGCGGAGCAACCGGTGTGAAAGCAATTACATTGGAAGAAGACGGTCAGGATCGCGTAATTGGCACGGTTTGTGTAGAGAAGGGTACAGAGAAGACCATTCTTGTGATTTCGGAGAACGGATTCGGCAAACGTACGCCGGTCGATGACGAAGAAGGCAATCCGATCTATCGCGTCACGAACCGCGGCGGCAAGGGTGTCAAGACTATCGAAATCACTGAGAAGACCGGACATCTGGTAGGTATCCATGCTGTGACCGACGAGGACGACCTGATGCTGATGACCAAATCCGGCACAGCGATCCGAATGGATATCTCGACCATTCGTCAGACAGGTCGCGCTGCGCAAGGCGTCAAGTTGATTGAACTTCAAAAACGTAATGACACGCTGGTAAGCGGTTGCATCGTTCCGAAAGAAGAGGAAGACAGTAATGAAGAAATGAGCGCGGCAGAGCCGCTCAATGAAGCAGCAGAGCTGCCAAATGATGAAAATAACAACGAAACAAATGAATAAAAGTATGAAAAAGTCATTGTTTTTAGCAGCACTGGTGCTGATAAGCGCAAGCTGCTTCGCACAGAAAAACCCTTTGGTTAAAAAGGCAAAAAGCTACATGATGGCCGAGACGCCGGATTTCTCAGCCGCTCGTGCTTCTATTGAAGAAGCTCTGGCAGCGGAACCGACTGCAGAGACCTACTATTGGGCCGGTATGATCGGATTCCAAGAGATGACCCAGGAGAACTACAACCAGATGATGGGTAAAGGTATCAATCAGGCCAAAGCCGGTGCAGCCGTAGAAGAGAGTTACAAATATTGGCTCAAGGCCGATGAACTGGCTATGATCCCGACGCTCGACAAAAAGGGAAGAGAGGTAGTGGACCAGAAGACCCGTAACAACATCAGCAAGAAGATGCTGGAGTATTACAAACAGCAAGAGTTGGTAAAATTCGGTATCTATCTGAATGAGCAGAAGGATTTTGAGGGAGCTTACAATGCCTTCAAGATGCATATCGATATTCCTGAATTAGCAATGATGCAGGATCCGAAACTGCAGAAAGACATGCCGCGCGACACCACTTATACCCAATATAAGTACTACGCTGCAATTTTTGCCGTACAGAGCGAGATGCACGAAGAGGCTATCGCGCTGCTGAACGAGATGAAAGACGGCGAGTATGAGGCTATCTCGGTAAACCAATTCCTCTATCAGGAATATGTGGCACTGAAGGATACCGCCAATTTCGTAGCAACGCTGCAGAACGCCGTAGTTCGTTTCCCGCAGGAGCCTTGGTTCCTCCAGAACCTGATCAACTACTACATCTTCTCCGGTCAGGAGCAAACAGCTGTAGAGTATCTGGCACAAGCTATCGAGCGCGAGCCGAACGTAGCGCAATACCATCATATCAAGGGTAATCTGGACGAGAGTCTGGGTAACTACGACGATGCATTGAAAGATTTCGACGAAGCACTCCGCTGCGATCCGACACTTGCAGACGCTATGGCAGGCAAGGGTAGAGTATATTACAACCAGGCGGTAAAGCTGAACGAAGCCGCTGCGATGATTTCTGACAACAAGGAATATAAGAAAGCCCTGGCAGAGATGAACGAAGTATTTGCAAAGGCGCTGCCGTTCTTTGAGGAAGCCCACAAGATGGCCCCGGAAGAGCGCCAGTACATGCAGGTACTGAAAGGTCTGTACTACCGTTTCCACGACGACGAGAAGTACAACGCCATCAATGAGGAACTGAACAAACTTTAATGGGACGTATTCTCGCAATAGACTTCGGTCGTAAACGCACTGGATTAGCCGTGACGGATGTTCTCCGTATTACGGCTAATCCGTTGCTTACGGTCGAGACAAAAGATTTAATTCCCTGGCTGACCGACTATTTCGCCCGCGAGCAAGTGGACGAGGTAGTAATCGGTCATCCTACCCAAATGAACGGCGAGGAGTCGGAGAGCATGAATTATATCCGTCCGTTCATCGGCAATTTCAAAAAACAATTTCCCGCTATACCTATAACTATGTATGACGAGCGCTTTACTTCGGTATTGGCGCATCAGGCGATGCTCGCCGGGGGCATGAAGAAAAAAGCCCGGCAGGACAAGGCAACGGTGGATAAGATAGCTGCCTGTATTATTCTGGAAGGCTATTTGGACAGCCTTCGTTAAGATGTAAAACCGTTAAATCGTTTATGATTTTACCTATATATTTGTACGGCCAGCCGGTACTGAGAAAACAGGCTGAAGAAATAGAAAACACGCCGGAACTGAAGCAGTTCATATCGGATATGTTTGAGACATTGACACAGGCAGACGGATGTGGTCTGGCAGCGCCGCAGGTAGGCAAACCATGGCGGCTGTTTGTTGTGGACGGAACCGAATTAGCAGAAGACTATCCGGAATGCAAGGATTTCAAGCGAGCATTCATCAATCCGGAGATGCTGGAAGAGTCCGAGGAGACATGCACCTATTCGGAAGGATGCCTATCTTTGCCGGGTATCAGCGAGAATGTCATCCGCCCGACGACCATCGTGCTGCGCTATCTGGACGAGGATTTCAATGAGCACGAGGATACCTTCACCGGTTTCCAGGCCCGTATCATCCAGCACGAGTACGACCATCTGGAGGGACATGTGTTCACCGACCGTATATCTCCGATCCGCAAGACGTTTGTCCGTAATAAGTTAGCGGCTATAGCCAAAGGGAAAACGGGGGCAAGATATAAGTACAAGAGGTAAGTAGGAAGAGGTAAGAGATTAGAGGTTAGAGGTTAGAGGATGAATTGGTTCAACGTAATATTGATGGCAGTAGGGTTGGCAATGGACTGCTGCGCCGTGTCTGTGGTACAGGGACTGAATAGCGGACGATGGGACCGACGTGCCCTGCTCATGGCAGCTATCTTCGGACTCTTTCATTTCGGGATGCCCATCATAGGATTTTATGCCGGCGGTCTGTTTGTGAATTTTATGAGCCGGTATGCCCCATGGATTGCTCTCGGCTTGCTTGGTTTTTTAGGCGCCAAAATGATATGGGAATCATTCCATGAGCATGCAGAGGAAGAGAAGAAAGCGAACTGGCATGTAACTAATTTGCTGCTTCTAGCTCTTGCCACTTCGGTGGACGTCCTGACGACCGGACTTCTCTTTGTGCCATATCCAGACTGGCTTTACCCTTCCGTACTGACGATCGGAGCAATTACCGCGACCTTTTCAATAGGAGGGTTTCTGATAGGCGTATTTGTAGGTGAACTCAAGATCAACATGGAACTCATCGGAGGTCTTGTGCTGATAGGGTTAGGCGTGAAAATCTGTTTGGAGGGCGTATGTTTCTGATCGGAGATAAGACACTGGTCTCGCTGGATATCATCGAAAAGGAGTTCTGTTGCGATCTGGATGTATGCCGCGGTTGCTGCTGCATTGAGGGCGATGCAGGCGCCCCGTTGACGTCCGAAGAGGAGGAAAAGATACAAAGTATCTTGCCGGTTCTGCTACCGGAGATGACCAAAGAGGCGAAAGCCGTGGTAGAAGTGCAAGGAATAGCATATAATGACCCTTCCGGCGAACGGGTAACATCCATTGTCAATGACAAAGATTGCATTTTCGCCCGCACGGACCATCAGGGCTGGTGCTATTGTTTAATAGAGAAAGCTTACAACTCCGGCAAAATCGATTTCAAGAAGCCCATTTCCTGTCATTTATATCCTATCCGGCTGACGAAGGTAGGTGAGTATACCGGCCTTGAATATCATCGTTGGGACATCTGCCACTGTGCACGGATGAAAGGCAAGAAACTGCATCTGCCTATATATCAGTTTCTCAAAGAACCGCTGGTACGGCGGTTTGGGGAAGGGTGGTATGATGAATTGTGTCTAACAGCAGAAGAATGGAAAAAACAATGCGCGCAGAAATAATTACCATAGGCGACGAGCTGCTCATCGGGCAAGTGGTAGATACCAATTCGGCCTGGATGGCGCAGCGGTTGAACGAAAACGGCATAGAGTTGTACCAGATTACTTCCGTTCATGACGATCGGGAGCATATTATCGCTGCCATAGACGACGCCTTCAAGCGCGTCGATATCGTACTGACTACCGGCGGTTTGGGGCCGACTAAGGATGATATCACCAAGCAGGTACTTTGCGAGTACTTCGATACCCGTCTGGTAGAGGACAGGCATGTACGTGCGCATATCTGCGAATTATATAAGGATCGGCCGGAAGTACTCAACAAACTGACAGAGACTCAATGGATGGTGCCGGAAAACGCCGTGATTTTGCCGAACAGAGTAGGGTCCGCACCGTTGATGGTTTTCCCACACGGTCCGCAACTGCTGGTCTCTATGCCGGGTGTACCTTATGAAATGGAGATTGCGATGGCGGAGCAGATTCTGCCTTACATCAGAAATTACGAATTGCGAATTACGAATTTCGAATCAAGACAGATCTTTCATAAGACACTGCAAGTAAGCGGTATTCCGGAGTCTGCATTGGCTATTATTTTGGAGGATTACGAGACTTCGAAACCGGAGTATATTCATTTGGCATATTTGCCCAAAGACGGAATTATCCGTCTTCGTTTGTCGTCTTACGGCGAGGCGAAAGAGGAAGAGATGGATGCATGGTTTTTGCGCCTGAAAGAGTTGGTGAAAGACTATCTGATTGCAGAAACGGATGAACCGCTTGAAGTAATCTTAGGCAAACTATTGCAGGAAAGAGGGGCTACTATTTCCACAGCAGAGAGTTGCACCGGTGGCAAATTGGCCTCTCTGCTGAACAAGCATGCCGGCAGTTCCGCCTTCTATTGGGGCTCAATCGTCAGTTATGACAACTCGGTAAAAGAGCATCTGTTAGGAGTGCCAGAAGAGGTATTGAAGAAGCATGGCGCAGTAAGCGAAGAGACGGTGCATATAATGGCAGAATCCATTCGCATACAAACGAATACAACTTATGCTATTGCTACGAGCGGTATAGCAGGACCTACCGGAGGCAGCGAGGACAAGCCGGTCGGGACCGTGTGGATTGCATGGGCGACACCGAACGGCACGACCGCAGAATGCTTCCATTTGGGCAAACTGCGCGAACAGATCACAGATAGGGCTTGTGCGAAGGCGCTGATCGGTATGATTAAGAGGTTAGAGGTTAGAGGTTAGGGGTTAGAGATTAAAGGTTAGAGGTTAGAGGTTAGAGATTAGAAAGTGTAATTGATGAGTAGTTTAGAGTCATTTTTATTTACGCCGTCCATCACTCAGTCGTTGCTGTGGTTGACAGTAGTCATGACAATAGGTCTGTGGCTGGGGGAGAAAGCGAAGATCAAGCATTTCTCATTAGGTGTGACTTGGGTGCTGTTTGTGGGAATAGCACTCGCTTCGTTGGGCATAAACATTGATCATTCTGTGGCTCAGTTCGCCAAAGATTTCGGTCTGATTCTATTTGTCTATTCTATTGGTTTGCAGGTAGGTCCTTCTTTCTCTCCGTTCAAGCGAGGTGTACTGCGGCTCAACATGTTAGCTGCAGCCATTGTGTTGCTGGCCTGCGTTTGTACCATTGCTCTGCATTATATTACCGGGATCGATATGTCCACATTGGCCGGTGTGATGTCCGGCGCCACCACTTCAACTCCCTCTCTGGCAGCTGCCCAGCAGGCTTATTTTGATCTAAAAGGAACGACCAATCCGGATATTGCAACGGGTTATGCGGTGGCTTATCCGTTAAGTATCGTAGGTCTGATTCTCGCTTTTGAGTTGGTTCGAAAAGCATTTAAGATCAGCCTGCCGGAAGAGGAAAAGCGTCTTAAAGAAGCAGCGAAAGAGACGACAGAAGAGCCGGTTTGCGTGGATATAACGCTCAATAACCCGCAATTAGGGACGCTTACACTCGACGAGTTGATGCAGCTCTGTCCTGTGAAAGAAATCGTCGTGAGCCGTGTAATCAGGCCGGACGGGTCGGATGAACTGGTAAATGAGCAGACAAATTTCCGAAACGGCGACACGCTTCGTATCCTGACCGAGAAGCAGTATATCAATTCATTGCGGCTGCTGGGAAAGATGGAGAATTACGACCTGCATGTACAGAGCGAGAAATCGGACCACTTGATCTCGCGCCGTATTGCTGTTACACGGCCGGAATGCAACGGCAAGCGAATCCGTTCGTTTAATTTGCGGCAGCAATATCATGCCACTATCACGCGTGTCAACCGCGCCGGTATAGACCTGCTGGCGACTCCGGATATGATTCTTCAATTGGGCGACCGGCTGATGATCGTAGGAAACAAAGAAGATGTAGGCAAAGTAGCCGAGACATTCGGAAACGAGTTGAAGCGTCTGGATGTACCGCATCTGTTGCCGGTATTTTTCGGCATCGTATTGGGTATATGCGTCGGTCTGCTGCCCATTCCGATTCCCGGTATGGGTACCACCTTCAAATTGGGTCTGGTGGGCGGTTCGCTGATTGTGGCGCTGTTGATCGGTCATTACGGGCCCTATTACAATCTGGTCACCTTCTCCACCACTTCGGCCAATATGATGTTGCGGCAAGTAGGATTGACCCTCTTCCTTTCCGCGCTCGGTCTCTCCGTAGGAGAAAATTTCGTGCCTACTGTGCTCAACGGCGGATATCTATGGATCGTATACGGTTTTCTGATAACTATCATTCCGCTGCTGATAGTAGGGGCGTTTGCGTACAAGGTGCTGAAAATGAATTACTTCAATGTAGTAGGATTGATGGTGGGCTCCATGACATGCGCGATGGCGCTCCCGTACGCTCAATCCTTATCGAACGAAAATAACCAGGCTGCGGTTTGCTACGCTACGTTAAACCCGTTCACAACGCTCCTGCGGGTGATGGCAGGAGAACTGATCGTGCTGATTTTCTGCAGTTTCACAACGATAGACAGTGTCCGTCCACAGCTATTGCCGCAAAGCGTGAATACCATTGAGGGAGAGGAGTACGGTCCTACGCTGACGGTCGATGACAACACGCTCTATTTTGTGGGGCTTAACAGGGAAGACGGTTCGTATAGCGAAGATATTTATGTTTCGCGCCGCGATTCCCGAACCGGCGAATGGACGGCAGCGAGACGTATACCGGAGTTGAGCGAACCGTACCGCAACGAGGCACCTACCTCGGTGAGCGGCGACGGAAGGACGATGCTGCTTTTTGTAGAGGGGCGAATGTGTTTCAGCCAGCGCAGCGCGTACGGGTGGAGTGCTCCCCGACCGCTGCCGCAGTACCTGCAATTGGGTAACTGGCAAGCGGACGGACAGATTAGTGCGGACGGGTCTGTTTTGCTTTTTGCCGCCAATTATCCGGCGGAAGGAGAAGAACAGGCGAGTCTGAATATCTTTGTATCCGAGCGGGACGAACAAGGCCGTTGGGGTCAACCTTATTCGATCGGGAAAGCGATAAACACACCGGGTATGGAGCGTTCTCCCTTTCTGCATCCGGATATGAAAACGCTCTATTTCTCGTCCGATCGGGAAGGTACGTTGGGCGATCTGGATGTATGGGTGACGCGGCGGTTGAGCGATACTTGCTGGAACTGCTGGTCGGAGCCGGAGAACCTCGGGGCGCAGATCAATACAACAGGCAGGGATTGCTGGTACAAGATTTCTACGGACGGAAAGACCGCTTATTATGCGCAGAAAAGAGGCCGGAGGCATGATATATATTGCGTAGAACTGCCCGAAGACAAACGGCCGGAGACGATTACCGTGCTTAAGACGAACGAGGCTGTGGCGATCAACAACCTGCTCTTCGAAACCGGAAGCGATGTGATCATGGAGAGTTCATTGCCGGAATTGAAACGAATAGCCACTTTTGTCGCTACATACGGCTATAAAGTGCGTCTGGCAGGTCACACGGACAATATAGGTCAGCCGGAGAATAACAAGGCACTATCGCAAGCGCGTGCAGAGGCCGTGCGCCGGCAGTTAGTGGCTTATGGTTGCGAGGCGGAGAATATCAAATCCTACGGCTACGGAGATACCAAACCGGTGGCATCCAATGAGACCGAAGAAGGCCGTGCGCTTAACAGACGAGTGGAGATAACACTCATGCCGTAAAGACTCAAAATCATCAAATACTATCAAAAAATCAGAAAAGTGGCATAAACATTTGTTTATGTCATTTTTTTTTAGTAACTTTGCAGCAGATTTTATGTGGCAGAAAAAGGGCGGAATTTAAAATCACGGGATAATATACTATGTATATTATAGGGTGTACCGGGATACGTCAAAACCCCTACATAATCCCTATATGATCCCTATAAGACCCCGATCGAGTGGCAGAAAACGGAAGTACATAATTAAAATACAAAAATATATGAATCTTTCTGAATTAACTGACAAGATCTACGCGGAGGGCGTAGAAAAAGGTCAAGCCGAAGCGCAACAGATCGTTGACAAGGCTACCGAGAAAGCCGCTGCTATCGTAGCAGAGGCGGAGAAAAAGGCTGCAGCTATTGTAGCCGGTGCAGAGAAGCAAGCAGCGGATTTGGACAAGAAGACCCGTGCGGAACTGAAGCTGTATGCCGAGCAGAGCGTAAATGCCGTGAAGACCGAGATCGTGAATCTGCTGGCAGACAAAATCGCTGCCGACAGCGTAAAAGCCGCAACGGCTGATGCCAAGTTCATGCAAGGTCTGATTGCCAAACTGGCAGAGCAGATGGCGAAAGAGGGCGAAGTGGTGATCGAAGCCAAAGACGCCGAGGCGCTGAAGAAATATTTTACCGCCAATGCCAAGGGACTGCTGGAAAAAGGCGTGAAAATCGTAGAGGTAAAAGGTATCAAGACCGATTTCACTATTCAGCCTGCCAAAGGCGGTTACAAACTGGCATTCGGCGACGCGGAGTTCATCGCATATTTCAAGGAAATGCTTCGTCCGCAGTTGGTAGAGGAGCTGTTCTAAATCGTACATCGTAAATCGTTAAATCGTAAATTTTATGACTTACGAGTATTTACTATCGGGACTGCCGGAGTTGAAAGCCGGATCGGACGCACCGGTATCGCTGGAGAAACTGGACGAACTGCTGGACGAACAGTTGCAGGAGTCGGACAAGGCGATGCTGGATCTGCTTCGTGTGCCGATGGATGAGGCTACGCTGGAGACGGGTTTGAAAGCGAAGAACCGCTTCATCCGTGATTGGTTTGCCTTCAACCGCGATATGAACAACGTGCTGGTGGCGCAAATCTGCCGCAAGCACGGTTTTGACGTGAAGAAGCAGGTTGTGGGGAACGACGAAGTCGCCGAGCAGCTGCGCACGCATACTTCGCAGAAGGATTTCGGACTGAATGAGCTCTCGGGCGACTATCAATCGATTCTGGCTTTAGCGCAGATAGAGGACCTCATGGCGCGCGAGAAAGCGATGGATGCCATCCGCTTCGAATGGCTGCAAGACTGCACGGAGTTTGATTTCTTCTCCGCCGAAATGGTGTTCGCCTATTATCTGGAGGTGGTGATGCTGCATCGCTGGAGCCTGCTGACCGTCGAAGAAGGCGAACGGGTCTTCCGCGCTCTTGTGGCGGACATGAAGAAGGGCGTGAATGTTGACGCGTAACGGGATATTCATTATTCATTGTTAATTATTAATTATTCTATATGACAACAGGAAAAGTAAAAGGTATCATCGCCAACCTCGTCACGGTGGCTGTCGATGGACCTGTAGCTCAAAATGAAATTTGCTACATCTATGTAAATGAGACGCGGCTGATGGCGGAGGTGATCAAAGTCATCGGCGCTAACGTCTATGCGCAGGTGTTTGAATCCACCCGTGGGCTGAAAGTGGGCGACAAAGTAGAGTTCACCGGCCACATGCTGGAGGTCACTCTCGGACCCGGTCTGCTGAGTCGTAACTACGATGGTCTGCAGAACGACTTGGACAAACTGACCGGCGTGTTCCTCAAACGAGGAGAGTATAACTTCCCGCTCGACGAGAAGAAAAAATGGGCGTTCACTCCGATCGCCAAAGTGGGCGACAAAGTGGAAGCCGCTGCTTGGCTGGGCGAAGTGGATGAGAACCACCAGCCGCACAAGATCATGGTGCCGTTCGTCTTCGAGGGCACTTATACGGTCAAATCAATCGCTAAAGCCGGCGAATATACCATCCATGAAGTGATGGCTGTTCTGACCGATGCGGAGGGCGTGGATCATGAAGTGACGATGGTTCAGAAATGGCCGGTGAAGAAAGCTATCTTGGCGTATCGCGAGAAACCGCGGCCCTTCAAACTGCTGGAAACAGGCGTTCGTACGATCGATACGGCGAACCCGCTGTGCGAGGGTGGAACAGGTTTTATCCCGGGTCCGTTCGGAACAGGAAAGACCGTGCTCCAGCACGCGATCTCCAAACAAGCGGAAGCGGACATCGTGATCATCGCTGCCTGCGGTGAGCGTGCCAACGAGGTCGTAGAGACCTTCACCGAGTTCCCGGAACTCGAAGATCCGCATACCGGCCGCAAACTGATGGAGCGTACTATCATCATCGCCAACACGTCCAACATGCCTGTCGCTTCCCGTGAGGCGTCTGTTTATACGTCCATGACGATTGCGGAATACTACCGTTCGATGGGTCTGCGCGTGTTGCTGATGGCGGACTCAACGAGCCGCTGGGCACAGGCGCTGCGTGAGATGTCCAACCGTTTGGAGGAGCTCCCGGGACAGGATGCTTTCCCAATGGACCTCTCCGCAATCATCGGTGCGTTCTACTCGCGCGCGGGATATGTGTACCTTAATAACGGCGCTACGGGCTCCGTGACTTTCCTCGGAACCGTTTCTCCTGCCGGTGGTAACCTGAAAGAGCCGGTGACGGAAGGAACGAAGAAAGTGGCTCGTTGTTTTTATGCTTTGGAGCAAGCGCGTGCGGACCGCAAACGTTACCCGGCTGTGAACCCGATTGACAGTTATTCCAAATATGTGGAGTATCCTGAGTTTGAGGCCTATATCTCGGAACTGATTGACAAAGATTGGCTTCCGATGGTCAACGACATGAAGACATATCTGCAGCGCGGTAAAGAAATCCAGGAGCAGATCAACATTCTCGGTGATGACGGCGTGCCCGTTGACTACCATGAGGAGTTCTGGAAATCCGAAGTGATCGACTTCGTGATCCTCCAGCAGGATGCCTTTGATAAGATCGACGCCGTTTGTCCGCTGGAGCGTCAGCAGTATATGCTCCGCCTTGTGATGGATATATGCCGTCATGATTATAATTTCGACATCTTCACCGATGTAATCGACTATTTCAAACGCGTCATCAACCTCTGCAAGCAGATGAACTACTGCGAGTTCCATTCTCCTGAGTTCGAAGGCTACCGCAAGAAACTCGATGAACTGTTGGCAGAAAAACAAATTAAAAAGTAAGTACTATGGCTAAAGCATTTCAAAAGATATACACGCAGATTACTGCGATCACCAAAGCCACCTGCTCGCTGAAAGCAGAAGGAGTGGGTAATGACGAATTGGCTACCGTGAACGGCAAGTTGGCGCAGGTGGTAAAAATCATCGGCGACGAAGTGACGCTGCAGGTGTTCCAAGGAACGGAAGGTATTCCGACCAACGCCGAAGTGGTCTTCTTGGGCAAAGCGCCGAGTTTGAAAGTGAGTGACCAATTGGCGGGACGTTTCTTTAACGCCTACGGCGAGCCTATCGACGGCGGACCTGCGGTAGAAGGCAAAGAGATCGAGATCGGTGGTCCTTCCGTGAACCCCGTTCGTCGTAAACAACCGTCAGAGCTCATCGCTACCGGTATTGCCGGTATTGACTTGAACAACACGCTCGTTTCCGGTCAGAAGATCCCGTTCTTTGCTGACCCGGACCAGCCGTACAACCAAGTGATGGCAAACGTGGCGCTTCGTGCCGAAGCGGACAAGATCATCCTCGGCGGTATGGGTCTGACCAACGACGACTACCTCTATTTCAAGAATGTGTTCTCCAATGCCGGTGTGCTTGACCACATCGTTTCGTTCGTTAACACGACGGAGAACCCGCCTGTAGAGCGACTTCTGATCCCGGATATGGCATTGACGGCAGCAGAGTATTTCGCGGTAGAGAAACACGAGAAAGTGCTGGTTCTGCTGACCGATATGACGCTGTATGCCGATGCGCTGGCTATCGTATCGAACCGTATGGATCAGATTCCATCCAAGGACTCTATGCCGGGTTCGCTCTATTCGGACCTCGCCAAGATCTACGAGAAGGCGGTTCAGTTCCCGGAGGAGATCGGCGGCGGATCAATCACCATCATCGCAGTCACCACACTTTCCGGCGGCGACATCACACACGCTATTCCGGATAATACCGGATATATCACAGAGGGTCAGTTATACCTCCGCCGTGATAGCGAAATCGGTAAAGTCATCGTGGATCCGTTCCGTTCGTTGAGCCGTTTGAAACAATTAGTAGCCGGCAAAAAGACACGCGAAGACCATCCACAGGTAATGAACGCCGCTGTTCGCTTGTATGCCGACGCCGCAAACGCAAAGACCAAGAAAGAGAACGGTTTCGACTTGACAGACTACGATATCCGTTGTCTGGACTTCGCGCGCGATTACAGCCGCGAGATTCTGGCAATCGATGTGAACATCAATACCGTTCAGATGCTGGATGTGGCTTGGACGCTCTTCGGTAAGTACTTCAAACCGGAAGAGGTGAATATCAAAGCAGCCCTTGTGGAGAAGTACTGGCCCAAGAATTAAATAGCCAAATGGCCCAATGATCCAATAATTGGTAAATGGTAAATGACCAAATGGTAAATAAAAATGGCAATAACTTATCAATTTAATAAAACATCGCTGCAAGGTCTGGAGAAAGATCTGAAAATGCGGCAGCGGACCCTTCCGACGCTCCAAAGCAAGGAAACGGCGCTTCGCCTGGAGGTGAAGAGAGCCAAACATGAGTTGGAGGAACTGGACGAAGAGGTGAACCGCCGCATCAAGGATTATGACCAGATGATTGCGCTTTGGGGCGAGTTTGACACTTCGCTCATCCATGTGGACGACGTGCGCATGTCTTTCAAAAAGATTGCAGGCGTGCGCGTGCCCGTATTGGACGAAGTGGTCTATTCGACCAAAGAGTTCTCGCTCTTCTCCAGTCCGAAGTGGTTTGCCGATGGCTTTGAGCAACTCAAGGCAATCGCCGATGTGGGTATCCGCCAGGAGTTTGTACGCCGCAAAGTGGAACTGCTTGAATATGCGCGAAAGAAAACAACGCAGAAAGTGAACCTCTTTGAGAAAGTGCAGATTCCGGGCTATCAGGATGCTATCCGTAAAATCAAACGATTCATGGAAGACGAGGAGAACCTCTCCAAATCCAGCCAGAAGATCGTTAAATCCAAACGCGAAGCGGAAGCTCGTGCAGAGGAAGAAAGGAGGGCACAAGCATGATTACGCAAATGAAGAAATACACCTTCTTGGTGTTCCACCGTGATTATGAGCCGTTCCTGACCCAATTGCGCGATCTGGGCGTAGTGGATATCAGGCTCAAATCAGCAGGCGACATCGAAAATGACGAGCAACTGCAAGCTGCTCTCCAGCACGAAGATGAACTCCGCCGTTTGATTGCGCAAGGTGCGCCGGATCAGATGATCCAAGAACGCGCGGCAATAGAGCAACGTATCGCTGACGCGAAAACTGCGCAACAGCAAGTGGCTATTTGGGGCGATTTCGATGCCAAACGCATCGCGGAACTGCAAGAAGCCGGTTACACGCTGCGCTTCTTCGCTTGCGCGGACAAAGCGTATAAAGAGGAGTGGGGTATCGCGGTCGCTAACGAGGGAGGAAAGACCTATTTCGTCGTAGTCGATAACTCGACATCCCGAAATATCGATATCCCGGAACTGCAGGAAAAAGCTACCGAGCTTCCGCAACCGGAGAAATCAGCGGCTCAATGGAGCCAAGAGATTGACCATCTGAAGGGTCTTTTGGCAGCGGCAGATGCGCGTATCGAAGCATGGAAAGTAGCGAATCTGGAGAAGCTTAAACAAGAACTGCAGGAGGCGCGTCAACAGATTGATTGGCAGCGAGTTCAGCTCTCAACCGACAAGCTGGTAGATGGCTCTTTATGCCTCATCGAAGGTTTCTGTCCGATTGAGAAAGAGACAGAGTTGAACGCGATGCTGGAATCCGCAGAAGTATATTACGAGGAAACCGACCCGACCAAGGAGGACGAAGTGCCGATTCAACTGAAGAATAACTTCTAC
>OCTX011770155.1_pt1 | contig 24938 bp, 14 predicted proteins | sample 1539691 | NCBI WGS metagenome assembly OCTX01 (sample SAMN02144231, study PRJEB22623) | gut metagenome | biome: sheep rumen | host: Ovis aries | place: New Zealand
ATCATGGAGAAACCCAACAACTAACCCCGAAGTTTTGGGAGATGGTTGACTATGCCATGCAACAAGCCGATTCGCTACAATTGGAATTAGGCATTCACATTTGCGATGGTTTCGCCTTGGCTGGTGGTCCTTGGATTTCACCTGAAGAGTCCATGCAAAAGGTGGTATGGAGCGATACGATTATCCATGTCACGAAAAAGAACCAAGCCATTTCTCTCCCACAACCAGCACAAGGTTACGAGGGATATTATGAGGATATAGCCGCCTTTGCCATTCCAGCAGAGAACCCCTTGCCCCAACCTCATGAAACGGGAACCATTATCAGAGACGAAAAAGGCATATTCCGTTCGAAAGAAGCAGGATATATCCAATTCGATTTCGATAAGCCACAAACCGTTCGGAGTTTAAAGATTATCTCAAGTGGCAACAACGTACAAGCACAAAGATTATTAGTGCAAGCAAGTGAGAATGGAGAAACGTTTTATGATGTACGACAACTCACACCACCACGTCAAGGTTGGCAAAATACGGATGAGAATTATACCTACTCTATCCCTAAAACCACATCAAAGCATTTCCGTTTCTATTGGACACCAAAAGGAACAGAACCAGGTAGCGAAGATTTAGATGCCGCCAAATGGAGTCCTGTATTAAAAGTCAAAGACATCATCCTCTCTTCCGAGCCTCGCATCGACCAATATGAAGCAAAGAATGGGAGCGTGTGGAGAATAGTTGATGTAGGAAGTAGGAATTATGAAGGAGGAAGTGATTTAAGTAAGGAAGTAAGAAGTTTGAAGGACAATGAACATCATACTTCAACACCTCAAAACTGCGCTTTGCGCACCACTTCATCCATCATCCTTCCACCTTCATCCTTCGATTTTCATTCTTCATTTAACCTAGGAAGTTGGCGTATTATTCGCTTTGGCCATACCTCTACAGGACATACAAATGCTACTGGTGGAGGTGGGAAAGGATTGGAATGCGATAAGTTCTCAACTGAGGCAGTTAATAAGCAAATCGACCATTGGTTTGGGGAATTCATGAAACGTCCTCATGCCAATGTGATTAAATACATGCACGTGGATTCATGGGAATGCGGAAGTCAAAACTGGTCGAAGAATTTCTTGGAGGAATTTAAGAATCGTCGTGGATATGATTTATTGCCATTTATGCCCGTCTATGCTGGTGTGCCGATGGAAAACGATGAACAAGTATTGTATGACATCAGACTTACCGTTAACGAATTGATTCATGACATGTTCTTTGCCATCGTTAAGAAGAAAGCAGATAGTTATGGCGTGCAACTCAGTTCGGAAAGCGTAGCGCCTACAATGGTTTCTGATGGTATGGAACATTACAAATACATTGATGTTCCCATGGGTGAATATTGGTTGAACTCACCCACACATGATAAACCTAATGACATGTTGGATGCTATCAGCGGAGCTCATATCTATGACAAGAACATCGTTCAAGCGGAAGGATTTACGGAGGTGCGTGGAGTATGGGATGAGACACCTGCCATGATTAAGCCATTACTCGACCGCAATTTTGCCCTTGGTATGAATCGTTTGTTTTTCCATGTCTTTACGCATAATCCCTGGATGGACAGAAAACCAGGAATGACACTCGATGGTATAGGATTATTCTTCCAACGCGACCAGACATGGTTTCCTGAAGCAAAGGCATTCGTAGATTATATTACCCGTTGTCAACGACTATTGCAAGAAGGAAAACCCGTTGTAGATATTACCGTGTTTACGGGTGAGGAAATGCCTAATCGTTCTATTCGTCCCGAACAACTCATCGACATCTTGCCTGGTCTCATCGGTACGGAACGCGTGGAGAAAGAACGGAAACGTTTAGCCAACGTAGGTCAACCCATGGCAGAGAGTCCTGTTGGAGTAAATCACTCTGCCTATATCGTTGATCCCAAAGACTGGGTGAATGCCTTGAATGGTTATCAGTATGATTCCATGAACAAAGACGCACTACTCCATTCCAACAATGGATTTAAGTATTCTGCACTAGTCATTCCCCAAAACGTCATCGTATCTCATGAAACGCAAGAACGTATCAATGCCTTACGCCAACAAGGAGTCATCATCATAGACAAACCACTTGATGTCGATAGCATTCAAGGATTGGTACGAGACATCAACCTTCCGAAAGATATTGCTTATTGTCATCGTGTGAATGGAAATAGACACATCTACTTCATTTCCAATCAAACCGACGATATTAATTCATTCCCCGTCACATTCAGGAATGGTGGAGATAATCCTATCATTTATTATCCCATGAACGACAAGTATAGTCCTGTCAAACACTATACGACAGACCAAGCAAGCGCAAGTACAAAGATGAACCTCTGTCTCAATCCATACGAATCCGTCTTTGTCATCTTCGATAAGGAAATGCCTTCCTATCCCATTCCCGTTGCATCATGTCTTCACCAAAAGAGACCTAATGGAAACCCAACATGGAAGCAAGTGAAAGATTGGACGTTAACATGGAAAGAGAATGGTATCTCCATACATACAGACACACTCTTTGATTGGTCTAAACATACTAATGACAGCATTCGATATTTTAGTGGACATGCTCGTTATTCTACCGTTATTACTTGCAAGAAATCAGATCTCAAAGATGCTCCCATTATCCTTTCGTTAGGAGAAGTTCATGACATCGCTCATGTTTGGGTGAATGGCATGGATTGTGATATTGCATGGATGGCTCCATACGAGTTAGACATTACCCAAGCTCTCAAAAAAGGAAAGAACAATATAGAAATCGAAATAACAAACACATGGCACAATGCCCTACGAGGAGCTGACGAGGGGAAAGCGCCCTACGATGGTATTTGGACAAACGCCAAGTATCGCACCAAGGGTAATGATTTGTTGCCATCTGGGTTATTGGGACCGATTACGTTGAAAAATAAAGATGAAAGATGAAAAACTAAAGATTATGAAACGAAGCATTTTAATTCTTATTGTTTATCAATTAGCGATTATTACTTCCATAGCGAAAGTACGCCTCCCAACTTTCTTTTGTGACAACATGGTGTTGCAACAACAGACAGAGTGTTTTTTATGGGGATGGGCGGAACCAGGTAAGAAAGTTCAAGTGATTACCCCATGGGGTAAAAAGAGTTACATGGTAACTGCCCGTAATGACGGACATTTTGGTGTGATGGTGAAAACTCCCAAGGCAGGCGGTCCTTATTCCATTATATTCAGGGATGGTGAAACCGTGAAACTGAACAACGTGATGATTGGCGAAGTGTGGATTTGTTCAGGTCAGTCGAATATGGAGATGCCGATGAAAGGATATAAAGGACAACCCGTAGAGGGTGCACCTGAAGAACTGCTTTCTTGTAAAGATGAAGGATTGCGATTGTTCTATGCCAAGCGATTAGCATCGTTGGAACCACAACAAGACCTCGGTGGATCATGGCAAGAAACGAACACCGAAAGTGTTCGAGAGTTCTCTGCCACCGCCTATTACTTTGGAAAGGCTCTGCGGAAGGCACTTGGCGTTCCTGTTGGTTTGATATGTACTGCCTTTGGCGGTTCGGCTTGCGAAGCATGGATGAAGCCCGATTGGTTGAAAGCCTTTCCTAAAGTGCAACAGACCATCACGGAAGAGGATGTGAAGAAACTCCAACAACGTTGTCCTACAGCCCTTTTTAACGGACAACTCCACCCTCTTATCGGCTATGGTATTCGTGGTGCTATCTGGTATCAAGGCGAGGATAATATCCCACGATACGATTATTATGCCCCACTCTTATCACGCATGATTCAGGGATGGCGCGAAGAATGGAAGCAAGGCGATTTCCCTTTTTATTATTGTCAGATTGCACCCTACGATTACAACCTCATTGGATGGGGAGAATACAATAGTGCCTTGTTACGTGAACAACAAGCAAAGGTGGAGAAGATGGTTGAGAATTGTCGTATGGCGGTATTGATGGATGCTGGATTGGAATACGGTATTCATCCCCGAAAGAAGAAAGCTGCTGGTGAACGATTGGCACTCTTGGCACTTGCCAATACTTATCAAGTCAAGGGAATGCCCGACTTTGCCACATATCAACAAGTGGAGTTTCAAAACGATACTGCCGTGATTTCCTTTGACCGTTCTAAGGAATGGGTATATTTCGAGAATGGACCTCATAGCGACAATTTTGAAATAGCAGGTGAAGACCGTGTGTTCCATCCCGCTCAAGCATGGATTTCTCGCAATCGTGTTTACGTGAAAAGCGAACAAGTAAGCAAGCCCGTAGCCGTTAGGTATGCCTTCAAGGATTGGGTTGTGGGCGACTTGATGCACGACGGTCTCCCCGTTAGTTCGTTTAGGACAGATAATTGGTAGAAGTGTTTAGTGTTTAGTGTTTAGTGTTTAGCGTTTAGCGTTTAGTGTTTAGCGTTTAGTGTTTAGTGTTTAGTGTTGAGTGTTGAGTGTTTAGTGTTTATGGTTAAAAGTTCGTTATTATCCATCCTATTGTTTGTTGCAACCATCTTGCAAGCAAACGATTATATCCCTAAGGATTATGTTTGGACTACGCAAAGCAAGAACTCCAGCGAGTCGATGCCTTGTGGTGGTCACGATATTGGCATGAATGTATGGGTGGAGAATGGCGACATCCTTTTCTATATCGCACAAAGTGGTTGGTTTGATGAGAACAACACCTTATTGAAAGCAGGTCGCTGGCGTTTGCATTTCGATAACAATCCGTTTGACGGACATGACTTCCAACAACGACTATGTCTTGACGAGGGTGCTATCTATATCCGTGGAGGCCATACGGATGTACGTATTTGGGTGGTTGTTTTCAATCCCATTGTGTTTGTCGAGATGAAATCCCGACATGCCGTACCTACGACTTTAAGTTATGAAAGTTGGAGATATAAGGACAGACCTGTCACCAAAGCAGAATGCCAACAATGTTCATATAAATGGATTCTCCCTTCTGATTGTACCACGTACGCAGATAGTATTGAAGTTCGTGATAACCAATTGCACTTCTCACACAAGAACAGGACGCAAACGGTTTTCGACTTTACCGTCAATAGAGAACATCTTGATGACATCAAAGACCAACTCTACAATCCCATCGGTGGAAGGGAAATGAGTGGAAAGATGCTTGCACCTGGTTTTCAATTTATCGGAACAAGCAAAGGCGTTTATGCCTCAACAGATTATAAGGCTTGGAACTTCCGTCATCAACGCATGAAGAAATCCACCATCCAAATATCTTTATCTAATGAAGAATTAAGAATGAAGAATGAAGAATCAGCTCACGCCATCGGTTCTCAATCGAAAGATTCTTCATTTTTCATTCTTCATTCTTCATTAACAAAACATTCTTCATTATCCAAACGTTGGTGGCACAAATATTGGCAACGTAGTTGGATTCAGACAGATGGCTCCAATGCGGATGTTTCTCGTATGGTTCGTAACTATGAATTGTTTCGTTATATGTTGGGATGTAACGCCTACGGACAATGGCCAACTAAATTCAATGGTGGATTGTTTACCTTTGATCCCGTGTATGTTGATTCTAATGCTACTTTCACCCCTGATTATCGGAAATGGGGAGGCGGTACGATGACGGCACAAAACCAACGGTTGGTGTATTGGCCGATGTTGAAGAGTGGCGACACATACATGATGGAATCGCAATTCGATACCTATCTTCGTTTGTTGTCTAATGCCATCGCTCGTACCAAATACTATTGGGGACATGATGGTGCTTCCTTCACCGAACAAATAGAGAATTTCGGCTTACCTAATCCTGCTGAATACGGGAAACATCCCGAAGGTAGTGATTATGGCGTAGAACGAAATGCGTGGTTGGAATATGAATGGGACACGGTACTTGAGTTTTGCATGATGATTTTGCAAGCACAGAAACAAGACTATCAAAAAGGTTATCAAAATTATCAAAAATATATGCCACTCATCGAACAGAGTTTGAAGTTCTTCGATGAACATTATCAATACCAAGCCAAGAAATTAGGAGCAAAAGCATTAACGGATAGTGGCAAGCTCATCATCTATCCTGGTTCTGGTTGCGAGACATACAAGATGGCATACAATCCATCGAGTACCATTGCCGCCCTACTCTCGGTAAGTGAAGCCATGAAAGACGAAGAGTTAAGAAAGAAAATCCCAGAGATTCCTTTACGCACCATTGAGGGTGATACGTGCATTGCTCCTGCCATTACATGGGCGCGTATTCAAAACGTGGAAACACCGCAATTATATCCCGTCTTCCCTTGGCGCATCTATGGAATAGGAAGACCTCATTTGGAGATTGGCAGGAATACGTATTTCAAGGATTCACATGCCCTTGCCATGCGTAGTAGCAAGGGATGGAAACAAGATAACATCTGGGCTGCTTGCTTGGGTTTGACGGAAGAGGCAAGGCGACTCAACATCGAGAAATTCGCGGATGGTCCCTATCGCTTTCCTGCATTTTGGGAATCGGGATTCGATTGGGCACCCGACCACAATCGTGGTGGTTCTGCCATGATTGGATTACAAGAAATGTTATTGCAAGAAACTCCCGATGGCACTCCCATTCTCTTCCCTGCTTGGCCAAAGGAATGGAATGTTAGTTTCCGACTTTTTACCAGTAATGGAGAAGTCGTTGAAGCAAGCGTTGTGAACGGGAAAGTGATTAAACATTAAAGAATGAAGATATGAATACGATTTCAAGAATATGCGCATGTGTTTATCTCGTCGTTTTCTGTTTGACTTCCGTTTGTGCCAAACTCGTCATCACGAAAACTCTTTGCAATTACCAAAGTGGTGAAATGGCGATAGTGGAAGGAAAAATACGTGTAGGATGGCAATACGTGGATGATCAAGGTGCATCTTCTATGCAGAAATCATATCAAATTCTCGTTTACGAACGTCTTACTCATCGTTTGATTTACGATAGTGGAAATGTCGTTTCTGATAAGAGCCAGTTGATTGAAATCCCTTCATTATCTCCCAATCAATATGGTTATACGTGGAAAGTGAGGATTGCTTCATATTCAGATAATCATCATCATAAAAAAGGGAAGGCTCGCTTTTCTTCATGGAGCAAGGAACAAGTCATTCGTGTCGCTCCTTCCAATCTTCAATCTCCCAAGTGGATAGGTGCCATCACCAAGAAAGATGCTAACATTCCAGAAGGTAGATGGAGCAATGCGGTATTCAAGCAAGATTCATTCAAGAACAAATGGAAAGACGTTGATACGCTCTCTACAAAGAGCATCATTCTTCGTAAGGAATTCAAGACAAGGAAAAAGGTTGTTGATGCAATCGTATATGTTTGTGGACTTGGTCATTATGAACTATGCATCAATGGTGATAAAATCGGAGATAGCGAATTTGCGCCTTTATGGAGCGAGTATAGCAAGACTACTTATTACAATGTTTTCGATGTAACGCGCCAATTACAATCGGGCAATAATGCCATCTCTGTCTTGTTGGGCAATGGCTTTTTCAATGTTCAACGGGGTTCTCGTTATAGTAAGTTACAAACGAGTTTCGGTCCTCCACAACTCTTCTTCCGAATGGATATTACATACAACGACCATTCCACCGAACAAATCGTAAGCGATGGGAGTTGGAAATGGGATTTCAGTCCGATAACCTTCAACAGCATTTATGGAGGCGAATCGTATGATGCACGATTGGAACAACCAGCTTGTCATCATCCCAACTTTGATGATAGTCGTTGGAATCAAGTTGTTTGTGTGGAAGGACCAGAAGGAAAACTTTGCCCTGAAATCACTTCACCCGTTAAGATGATGGAACGTTTCGATATTCAATCGTGGAAACCCATACCTGCGGATTCATTGAAAGCTGCATCTGAAAAGACACGTCGCACTATAGCCCCGTCTGCCTTTGTCTGTGATATGGGACAAAATTTGGCAGGATTTCCTTCCATAACAGTATCGGGAAAGAGAGGACAAAAGATTACCCTCATCGTCTCTGAACGTCTCACTCCACAAGGTGCTTGCGACCAATCGCAAACTGGTCGACAACACTATTATGAATACACGCTAAGGGGAAAGGACTCTAAAGACCTTAAGGACCCTAAGGACTTTAAGGACCTTAAAGACTTTAAAGTCACAGAATCCTGGCACCCGCGCTTCTCCTACTACGGCTACCAATACATCCAAGTAGAAGGAGCCGTATTAGAAGGGCAGCCGAATCCTCATGATTTACCCGTCATCCACCAACTTCAAAGTTGTTTCATCTACAATTCCACGCCTGAGACTTCTACATTCTGGTGCAATAATGAGTTGTTCACCAAGACGCATCGTCTTATCGAACGAGCTGAGCGCAGCAACATGCAAGCGGTACTCTCCGACTGTCCTCATCGTGAGAAATTGGGATGGCTCGAACAAGACCATCTTTGTGGGCCATCGTTATTGTTCAATTACGACATGACCACATTGGTTCCAAAGATTATTCGCGACATTGTGGACACGCAAAAAGCTGACGGGATGGTTCCAACTACGGCTCCGCAATATGTGTCGTTTGGCAATCTCTTCGATGATTCCCCCGAATGGGGTTCCACACTCATCATCTTGCCTTTCATGTATTACGACATGTATGGTGATAGTACACTCATTACTGACAACTACGAGCCTATGCGGAGATATGTAGATTATCTCACTACTCGTTCCGAAGATGGTATCGTGAGTCATGGCTTGGGCGATTGGTATGATTATGGACCTTGGAAAGCGGGTTTTTCCAGAAACACGCCAATTCCATTAGTGGCAACGGCGCATTACATCTACGACCTTCAACTCATCACAGAGGCGGCAAGGATGGTTGGACGGAATGCCGACGAACAAAAATACCAAACTTTATACAATCAGGTGGTAGATGCTTTCAATCGTCATTTCTATAAACCCGATTCTTGCTATTACGGTACTGGTAGTCAAACGAGCAATGCCCTACCCCTTTTCTTGGGTATTTGTGGAAAAAACAAAGATGCTGTTATGCAGAGCCTTATCAATGACATTCATGCACATGGCGACCGATTGACTACAGGCGATGTGGGCAACCGCTATCTCTTTCGTGTATTGGCAGACAACGGACAACATGAGTTGCTCTTCAAGATGCTCAATCACTACGAGACACCTGGCTATGGATTCCAATTGAAACAAGGGACCACCACGCTCACCGAACAATGGGACCCACGACAAGGTTCTTCATGGAATCATTTCATGATGGGACAAATCGACGAATGGTTTTTCCGTTCTCTCGCAGGCATTAATCAAAAGCCTGGCACGCATGGAATGCGCCATCTCGTTATAGAACCGCAATCAGTTGGCAACATCCATCACATCCGTGCTTCCATCGAAACGCTATATGGAAAGATAACCATTGACTATGACAAGGAAAATGGCACTCGCCAAATCAGCATTCCCAATGGTTGCACCGTAGATGCATATTAGAACAAGTCAGAAACCATTGATTTGTAAGATACAGACGAATGGTTTAGAGCAAACAAACATATCGTTTGCATCATCTAAACATATCATTTACAACCTCTAAACATATCGTTTACGACCTCTAAACATATCGTTTGCAAGATTTACAAAATTGAATTGCGTTAATTCTCACAAATTTGATGATTATATCAGCATTAATTTGTATCTTTGTAGGCAAATCTGCGAAATCAAATCAATTACTTATATGAAGAAACTACTTACAACAAGTGTACTTGCCATGCTGGGTATAACGGCAATGGCGCAAAACATTGACTTCAACATGACTAATCGTTCGTTGGAAGAAGTGAATGAACCCAACTACATTGCATGGCCCGTGAACACGGTACAGAGTGAATCGAAGACACTCGGCAATGGTATGAAACTGACGGTGACTGCTTGCGATGGTGCCGACGTATTACGTGCGCAATGGAACAAGAATACCGTTACTTCGGGAAAGAACGGTGCTACTGGTCTTCGTTTGTTGGGCGATGGTGTTCAAGCATTCGTGCTTGATGATGACAATAATACTCCCAACATCACGGAAGGAAGTACAGCCATCATGCTAACCATTGAAGGAATGGAACCGGGACAGCATTCCGTAATTGCTTATCACAACTACAAAGACGGCAATATGAAATTGCCTGATATACAAGTGGAAGTAGATGGTCAAGTGGCAGCTACAGGCATCAAGTATTCTTCCAACGTACAGAAACCATCCGAGGCATGTTCATCATACGTGGAGTTTACCGTGAAAGAAGGACAACCTGTAGTCATCAAGTATTCTACGACTCCCGTATCTGGTCAAACATACGGTTCTACTTGTATGACATTAAACGGATTGGAATTCGACGTGAATCCTTATTCCGCTATGGATCCCATACCCGATAATTATGATTTCCATGCAGATGGAAAGAATGAAACAGGACTGAAGAAAATCACCTTGCAATGGACACCTGCAAGTGTGGCCGTCTCCCATCGTTTGGTATTTGGTACAGACTCTACGGAAGTAGCCAATTCAACGACTTATCAATACCAAGGTAAAAACACGCAATATGAGGCTACAGGACTTTCACCACTTCAAGTTTATTGGTGGCGTGTGGATGAGGTAGATGCATCAAACAACGTGCATAAAGGGAAAGTTTGGTGCTTCCAACCCCGTCGATTGGCATTCCCAGGAGCAGAGGGATACGGTCGTTTTGCCATTGGTGGACGAGGTGGAATTGTCTATCACGTTACATCTCTTGACGATGATGCTACCAATCCACAACCAGGTACATTCCGTTATGGTATCAGCAATATTCACGGTCCTCGTACTATCGTCTTCGACGTGGCAGGAACCATCCATTTGAAAGCACGTTTAACCTGTTCAGATAAATATGTAACTATCGCAGGACAGACGGCACCAGGAAGAGGAATCATGTTCCGTGGTGCTCCTTTCGGAATGCAATCAGATGGTATTACTCGATTTATCCGTGCTCGTCGTGGTCATATCAGCGAAGAAGATGGCGACGGAAAGGGACTTGATGGATTGGGAATGGCTGGCAACGACCATTCTATTATGGACCATTGTTCTATCTCTTGGACCATCGACGAGGCATTCTCTTCACGCAACGCCAAGCACATCACCTTGCAAAATACCCTTATCTCTGAGGCATTGAATATCGCTGGCCATCCCAACTATAGTGCAGGTACTGGTCATGGATATGCCGCAACGATTGGCGGTGGCGAGTTTGGAGCAGTTGGTAGTTCTTTCCATCACAATCTTTTGGCTCATAATGAAGGACGAAACTGGAGTATCTCTGGTGGGTTGGACGGTAAAGGATATTATGACGGACACCACGACATATTCAATAATGTTGTTTATAACTGGGGTGGACGTGCCAGCGATGGTGGAACGCACGAATTGAATTTCGTGAACAACTTCTACAAGAAAGGACCAGCTACGACACAAAACTACTTGTTACGTCATCAATTCGAAGGAACAGGACAAGGAACGCAACGAGCATACGTGAGTGGGAACATCCGTCAGGAAACGAATGGTAGATTGACACAAGACAAAGAAGGAACAACTTATCGTTATGATTTGTCGGGAGACCAAGTACTCAATTGGGAACCTTGGGCAAGCGAACCATTCTTCCCATCGTATGCCACTATCGAAACCGCAGAAGCAGCATTCAATAACGTACTTTGTGATGTTGGTTGCAATCAACCCGAATTAGACAATCATGACACCCGTATCATTCAAGAGACTTTGCTTTGTACTACTACATTCGTTGGTTCTAAGGGAAAGAAAAAAGGTATTATCGACCATGAAGATGACTCAGAGGGATTTGCTGGGTTGAACATCATCGAAGCCCAACGTGAAGCTAATTGGGACACCGACCAAGACGGTATTCCCGATTGGTTTGAGAAAGTAACGGGAACAGACGTTAATATTCCCAACAACAACGATTGTCACGACGATAATGAATATTATACTGATTTGGAACAATACCTCAATTGGATAGCAGAACCCAATTTCATCTTGAATGGTGCTGAAGAGAAAGTCATTGACTTAAAACCTTATTTTGCGGGATATAAAAACTTTGAAGTAGTTGATGACTTCGAGCGTCATAGGAATGGTTTTGTATGGAGTTTTGAAGGTACCAATCTCAAAGTACAAGACCTTTTCGGAACAGATAATTCAAGAAGAGAATTTATCTTAGTAACCGTGAAGGACCCAAATACTAACATCACACTTACTCGTCCATTCAATTTTGCAACCATTGGTGGTAATCTTTCGGGGATTGTCGAAGTAAGAGATAACAAACAGATAAAACCATCTCCTATATACAATTTGGCTGGTCAACGAATAGAGCAACCTCAAAAGGGAATCAATATTCAAAACGGAAAGAAATATATCAAGAAATAAAATATGAAAGAAAAAGCAATGAACGTTAAGCTGGTAGTTCGTCCCATCGTGGGTTGTCTTACCCATTCTCATTTTTGGGAAGGACCATGTCGAGCAGGCTATGCGAAAGACATGACACCCGAAGCAGAGGACGCCGCAGCTAATAAAGCTTTCGAAGCAGCAAAAGAAGAACTGAAGAAAGCAACACCAGAAATAGAGATGTTGCCCGCTATCGATGCTCGTTATGATGAGAAATTTGTGGTAAGTCGTGAAGTATATGCACAAATAGAGGAAGACATCGACCGCGTAGATTTCTTCCTTTGCATGAATTGGCGTATTCCTAAGTTGGAACGTTACCACAAGACGGTGGTCATCATGCAAAACGGCAATGAAGGTATTGACTTTGCTGCATATTGTCGTTCTATTGGCGTAGAGGCATACGTTTGTATGGACATTCAAGACCTCAACGAGATTGCTCATGCACTTTGGGTAAGGAAAGTGGTTGCCAATACACGAGCACTTGTTCTCACACATGGTTCTATGCCTACTTTCGGATTGCAAAGCGTGATTCGCGACCCCGAACTCATTCGTCAACGCTATGGTATGGAAATCGTCAAACTTCCATTCCGCGATATTTTCAAGTATATGGATGAAGTGACGGATGAAGAAGCGCGTCCTATTGCAGAGAGAATCATTGGTGGTTCATTAGAAACAAAAGTCAACAAAGATTGGTTTATCAACGACATCAAATATTATCTGGCTGCTAAGAAGATGATGGACGTTTACGATTGCAACGCATTCTCTACCGCATGTCATGAATTATGCACTTCCGAGATACCACAAAACAGGAAATTCACGCCATGTACCTGTCATTCACTCTTAAAAGACGAAGGTTATCCCAGCGGTTGTGAGGAAGACTTGAATGCACTATTAGCAATGACCATCATGCAAGCAGCCGCCATGCGTCCTGCTTTCATGGGAAATCCCAATATGGAAACCGACGAATTATTGCGTATTCACCATGCCGTACCAGCATTATGTATGAACGGTTATGGTAAAAAGCCATTGAAATACAAGCTCTGGGCATTTACAGGACAAGGTTTTGGAGGGAAATTGCAAGTTGACTTCACGGAAAACGAAGACCAATATATCACACTTGGACGTTTCAATCCATTGGCAGATACTATCAGCATCAAACGTGGAGAGGTGATTAAATCTGAGTTTGATGCCGTCTATTGTTCTCCCTATTATTACATCAAGATGAATGATGCCCGTGGATTCATGCATCAATTAGCAGGATTCGGTCATCATCAAGTTTTGATATTTGGCGCCTACACCAAGATGTTGCACCTGATTGGTCACGTCATGGGATTTAAAGTGATGGAACACAAATGATCTATTTGAACAACGCTGCCACGAGTTTTCCCAAACCGCCATCAGTTATCGAAGCCATGATGACGGCTATGAAGAAACCGCCAGTAAGTCCTTTTCGTAGCAATGCACAAGGGAGTGATTTACTGACGGATACGAGAAAACTCCTTGGCAAGTTGTTCAACATAGGCGACTATGAACGGATATTTTTCTGTAGTAGTGCTACAGATGCCATCAATCGCGTATTAGGAGGAGAGAACAAGACGATTGTGGCCACTTCCGACAACCACAATAGTGTGCTTCGACCGTTGATGAATAGACGTCATCAAGGGACAATCATTCCTCCTATTACCCCATCTGACACGCTTCCTAAAGCCTCGTTACTCATCATCAATCATTGTTCTAACGTTACTGGTCACATCGTTGACGTGGCAGAAATCACTCAACGCGCCCACCAACAAGGAATGCTCGTGATGCTGGATGCTGCACAAAGTGCTGGATGTATTCCCATTGATGTTGATAGGTGGGGTGTTGATATTTTGGTGTTTACTGGCCATAAGTCTTTATTTGGTCCTACGGGAACAGGAGGATATTACGTACATCGTAACATCAATCTTCGCCCAACACAATTTGGAGGAACGGGTCGCGATAGTAGTATTATTCACTATAAAGATGGTGAATGGGAATACGAGGTAGGTACGCAAAATGTCGTGGGCATTGCTGGATTGAAAGCTGGTATAGAATACGTTTTAAAAAACAATGTTGGCATTATCTTCCACAAATTGCAATCAGAAACAAATTGGCTTATTCATGAATTACGCGGAATTGAGAAAGTGATATTATATAGTAAAGGAGGAGACCATCAAGGTCCTGTTATCAGTTTTAACATAAATGGACTCCTTCCTTCTGATGTGGGTTATATTCTTCAAAACAGCTATGGAATCACCGTGCGAACGGGTTTACATTGTGCTCCGCTCATTCATCAACAATTAGGAATATCGGATTATGGTTCGGTGCGAGTAAGTCTCTCCGATTTCACCACGCATGAGGAACTGGAGATATTTATCAATGCCATTCGTGAAATAACGGGAAGTCTATGAAAATTACGAATATCCATCGTTCGCCAGAACCTTGCACAGAAGCAGGATGGTTGGCTTTCCAATATGAATTAGAACATCACGTCAATCGTGATTTCATCATGGCTCTCCGTCCTCTTGGTTCATTCATCTTCTTGGACACCCTTGCACAACCATTCTTCAAGATACAAAACCATCATTATATGATTAAGGGGTTATTGAACGACACATCTATTCGCGTTGCCGTTCATCGGGACCACCAAGACGAACAAGAACCCATCAAACAATTGATTGAATCATTATGAGACAACTTCTAACTATCTTTCTATTAACTATTTCCACTTGCTTGTTTGCTGGGGAAATCATCGTACATGAAGGAGAGAGCATTCATAACGCTCTACGACAAGCTCGCGAATGGCGACGATTAAACGACCCGCGTTGTGAAGGTGGCATTACGATAACCATTCAAGCTGGACGTTATTACATGAACGAACCATTATTGATTCGTCCTGAAGATAGCGGAACGGAATTATCGCCTACCATCATCCGTGGTGAAGAAGGAACCATTATCCATGGTGACCCCAAGCAACAACATACACAGATTTGGCCAATGGAAGGGATGGAACGAATGATTGATTTCAACAAAGAACAACGTACCATCACCATTCCAACTCCTCCCAAAAGCGTTCTCAAGATGAAAGACTTGGAAATGGTGGTTCACCAACGATGGGCTATTGCTATTCTACGCGTGAAGGACATGAAGGTGGAAGGAAAAAAGACTATCGTTTCTTTCATGGAACCAGAGAGTAGATTGGAGTTTGAACATCCTTGGCCTCAACCGGTCATCAATGGAGAGAAAGGAAGTTCATCGTTCTTATTAAGAAAAACGGAACAACACGACGGAATAGAGCAGTTGGTGATGGTCGAGGGTACCGAACAAACACCTGTTCAACACATGACATTCGAGAACATCACGTTCGAAAACACATGTTGGAACCGACCATTGCACAAGGGACACGTCACGTTACAAGGTGGTTTTCCTATCATCGATGCATACAAACTACAAAAGGAAGGACTTCCATGGGCTACCACATTGGAAAACCAAGCATGGATAGAACGCCCCGTAGCTGCCATTAGCATCAACCATGCCGAACAAATTCACTTCCACCATTGCAAATTCCAACATCTTGCCTCTACCGCTCTTGATTACAAGACAGATGTAAGCGATTGCTCCATCAACGACAATCAATTTACGGACATTGGCGGAACGGCCATTATGGTTGGTTCGTTTGCCGAATGTCCACGTGAGGTGCATCGTCCATATACCGATTTGGCAAGACGTTGTCAAGGAATCAGCATCACCAACAATACCATTCACGACGCGACAAACGAAGATTGGGGAGCCGTGGCGATTAGTTGTGGATATGTGCGCAATGTCACTATCGCACAAAACCATATCAGTCATGTAAATTACTCTGGTATCTGTGTGGGATGGGGATGGACTTCCGCTTTGACGGGAATGGAGAATAATCACATCATCAACAACATAGTGGAAGATTATGCCCGACAACTCTACGACGCAGGAGGCATCTATACGTTGAGCAATCAACCGCATTCGTCCATCAAGGACAATACCATCTCACAACCATTTCCCGCACCTTACGCAACCAACAATCGTGGTTTTTGCATTTACTTAGATGCGGAAACAGATGGTTACACCATAGAAAACAACAAAACCGAAGGGCGCTTGATTCGTCGTGATGAAATAGGCGACAATCATCCTGGTCCTAATATCGTATTCAAACAACAATGAAACAAACCAACTACTACCTATTCGATTTCATGGACTTCGACTCATCTTTGCAAAAAGATGAAGTTCTATGGAAAGCGTATGCTCCTACTTGCATCAAGGAAAAGGATGGCGACATCGTCATCACCATTCCTTATCAGCAACAAAAACGACTGGAAGACATGGCTCCCGATATGGAAGTGCCACAAAGGAGTTACGACCTTATCATTCGTGCATACGATTCAACCATCCTTCGCATCTTCACGACCATGCTTCATGATGACATCTTGGAAGAAGATGACATGTTGCAAATGCAAGTAAATCGCATGGCTCTTCACCTGGAAGGTACGAATATCATAGATGTTCAGGGAAAGAAAAGGGGAACGATCAATCTCAACGCTCCCATTCTCGATTATTGGAGCGACTTACTTCCGCCTCCACAACCAGCCCCATTCATCACCTTCTATCCCGATGGCGATGAAACCAAGCCCATCGAATTAAGCGATGACCACTTCTCTCCCCCTCGTTATGATGCATTGCCCCTCGGTTTCGTAAGTTGTGGCAATGCCACAACAAAGGAAGAAACAAATGAACGAGCCACCATTAGCTTCAAATGCCAACCAGATGAATGCTTCGTAGGCACTGGTGAACGATTCAGGAAGATGGATTTGAGCGGTCAAACTTTCCAATTGAAAAACCAAGATGGTCAAGGCGTGAACAATCGTCGTTGCTATAAGAACATCCCCTTCTACATGTCAAGTCGCATGTATGGCGTATTCTATCACACAAGCGATTATTGCAAGTTGTCTTTAGCCGACCATTCCTCGCGCTCCGTTCAGTTCATGTGCGATAGAGCAACGATAGATGCCTTTCTCATCGGTGGAAAGACACCCGAGGAGATTCTTCACAACTATCGAAAACTAACGGGATTCCCATCCATGCCTCCCTTGTGGTCGTATGGCATTTGGATGAGTAGAATGACATATTTCTCTGCCGAAGAGGTAAACGATATTTGCGACCATCTAAGAAAAGAACATTATCCTTGCGACGTTATTCACCTTGATACAGGATGGTTTCGTACTGATTGGTTGTGTGAATGGAAATTCAATCCCGAACGATTTCCCGACCCGAAAGGCTTTATCCAAAAACTGAAGAAGAAAGGGTTTCGTGTCTCTTTATGGCAATTGCCATACGTGGCAAAGGGAGCAGAACAACTTGAAGAAGCAAAAGCGAATCAATATATCGCTCCTTTGTTGAAGGAACAAGCATCTGAGGGTTCCAATTTCTCTGCCCTCGACTATGCGGGAACCATTGATTTCACCTATGATAAAGCCGTGGAATGGTACAAGAAAAAACTCTTGAAACCATTGCTTGACATGGGAGTTACTTGCATCAAGACCGACTTTGGCGAGAACATTCACCTTGATGCCGTCTATCATAGCATGACTCCCGAACGACTGAACAATCTCTACGCCCTACTCTATCAAAAGGCGGCCTTTGAAATCACAAAGGAAGTGACAGGAGATGGTATTATTTGGGCGCGTGCAGCATGGGCGGGTTGTCAACGTTTCCCACTTCATTGGGGAGGCGATAGTGCCAGTTCGTGGGACGGAATGGCTGGTTCGTTGAAAGGTGGTTTGCATTTTGGATTGAGCGGTTTCGCGTTCTGGAGTCATGATGTACCAGGTTTCCACTCCATTCCTGATTTCATGAATTCGCCTATCAATCCACAGGTGTACGTTAGATGGACGCAATTCGGCGTATTTACTTCCCACATTCGTTATCATGGTACGTGTAAGCGCGAGCCGTGGCATTATCCCGAAATTGCACCTATCATCAAGAGATGGTGGAAACTACGTTATCGTCTCATTCCTTATATCATCCAACAAAGTGAAATGGCTTGTCAAAGTGGATTGCCTATCGTTCAAGCGTTGATATTCCATCATCCCAACGACCGACAATGTTGGCACATCGACGATGAGTATTACTTCGGCAATGAATTCCTTGTTTGTCCCGTGATGAACGACAAAGGCATTCGTGATATTTATTTGCCTGATGGTGAATGGATAAACTTCTTCACGGGAGAACGAATGGAAGGAGGAAAATGGTATGATGCCGTGAAAACACCACTCGACTTAATGCCAGTGTTCGTACATCCCAACGCGACAATTCCGATTTATCCTTACGACGTAGATTGTACCGATGACATGGATCTCTCAAAAGCTATCAACCTCGAAATTACTGACAATTATATAGGCTACAAACTATGAACACCCATTACATGCAAAGCCTTGATTGGCTCATCTTGATAACCTATTTCATTATCCTTTTGTCCATTGGCATTTGGGCAAGTATGAAACGAAAGAAAGAGAGTAGTCTTTTTCTTGCCGAACATGCGTTAAGATGGCACCATATCGGATTCTCGATGTGGGGAACCAACGTTGGTCCTTCTATGCTTATCGCAAGTGCAAGTGCGGGATTCACCACGGGTATCGTTTCAGGCAATTATGCTTGGTACGCCTTTGTGTTTATTGCCTTACTTGCCTTCGTGTTTGCGCCTCGGTATTTAGGTGCTAACATTCAAACCCTACCTGAATTCATGGGATTGCGATTCGGACAATCCACGCGCAATATCCTTGCCTGGTACACCATCGTCACCATCATCATCTCATGGTTGGCATTGACGTTGTTTGCTGGTGGCATTCTCATCCGCCAAGTATTCGATTTCCCCATGTGGATGTCGGCACTCATCTTGTTGGTTATCTCCGCTTTCTTCACCATGATGGGGGGATTGAAAGCCGTGGCTTATACCAATGTGTACCAAATGATATTGCTCATCGTCGTTTCGGCAACGTTGACTATCGTCGGAATCCATCATGTCGGGGGAATCGCCGCATTGGTAGAGAAAGTGCCCAATGATTATTGGATTCTCTTCAAACCCAATACCGACGAGGCTTTCCCGTGGTTGCCTATCGTCTTGGGCTATCCCATCATGGGTGTATGGTTTTGGTGTACCGACCAAAGTATGGTGCAACCCGTATTGGCGGCTCGTAGTTTGAAGGAAGGACAACTTGGTACGAATTTCACGGGATGGTTGAAGATTCTCGACGTGCCTCTTTACATCCTCCCTGGCGTGATTTGCTTTGCTCTTTTCCCCACATTGGAGAATCCCGACGAGGCTTATCTGACGATGGTTGAGAATCTGTTTCCCGTGGGAATGGTAGGACTTGTCTTTGCCGTTCTTACCGCTTGTCTCGTCTCAACCATTGGTTCTGCCTTAAATGCACTCAGTACGGTATTCACGATGGATATTTACGTGAAGAAATTCAATCCATCGGCTTCTCAAAGACGCATCAATTACGTGGGGCGAATCGTGACGGTTGTCGGTGCCATCATTGCCATCGTCCTGACAATTGCCATCGATAGCATCAAGGGACTCAATCTCTTCAACGTGTTCCAATCGGTATTGGGATTCATCGCACCGCCCATGACAGCTGTATTCTTGCTTGGCGTGTTCTGGAAACGTACTACCACGCAAGCAGCCAACTTGGCTCTCACCGCTGGAACAGCATTCTGCTTAATCGTTGGCATCTTGTATCTATGGGGACCAGAGAGCGATTTGTGGCCACACTTCATGTTGCTGTCATTCTATCTCTTCTTGATATTGGTGGCCATGATGGTTGTTGTTTCGCTCATGGATAAACATGGAGAATGCCACGACATTCCCTCGCCTATTCACGAACGCCATTCCAAGACCGTTATTTGTCTTTGGACAGCCTTGATCATCGTGATGATTGGCTTGTATATCTATTTCAATTGATAGATGACTTTTTAAATGGCTTGGAAGAAAACATATCGTTGTCAAACTTGCGGATACCAAGCGGAGGACTATGAAGGAAAGGGATTGTTTCGCCAAAGCATCACTTCCGTGAGTTGTCCTGATTGCCACACCATCCAAAATATCGTTGTCGGTGGCATCATTGCTGATGTTGCGCCTTCGTATAGAAGTGAAGTGGGAAGACTTTGCTTGAATTGCGGAAGCGACAACATCAGGATATGGGACAAAAAGACTTGTCCTAAATGTCAAGGAAAAATGATATTTACGGGCGAAAAATCGTTTTGGACGTAGTGGTTTAGGAGGTGAGAGGTGAGAGGTGAGAGGTGAGAGGTGAGAAGTGAGAAGTGAGAGAATAGATTTTAGAAAGTAAGAAGTAAGAAGCAAGAGGCAAGAAGCAAGAGATTACTCTTAATTTTCAATTTCCTCAATTGTGAATTGCTAATTGTGAATTCTTCAATCCTCAATCTGCAAAGCTAATCATACCTATTACTTATTACCTCTTACCTATTACCTATTCACTTTCACCTGTTCACCATTTGAAAAGCATTTCTCTCACCTCTCACCACTCACCCCTCACCTCTATTATTGCTCCACCACCTGTATCTTCGCATCGCCAGGACGGTAGAGCAATCCCTTGCATTTCTTCGCATCCACCAAATAGGCTTTCCATTCGATTTGGTCCCAATTAATCTTGTCTGTTCGTTGTGCCAAAGGTGCATGGGGAATCAGCGAACCATCACGAACCAAGATGATAGCGGGTATCTTTCCTGCCTCTATGTCTTGATAGCCTCCTTCATATACCTTTCCATTTTGGTAATCAATCCATTTTCCTTTAGGCAAGTAACAGGTGCGTGATGTTCCACTTTCCATCAAGGGAGCCACCAATATCTGTTCGCCAAACATATACTCATCTTCTACGAGCCATGCTCCTGGATCATTGGGGAACTCGACGAACAATGCTCTCACCATCGGCAAACCTTTCTCCGTACAATCCTTGGCTTGCGCATAGACGTAAGGCATTAACCGATACTTCAATTCAGCACTCTCGCGGAAAGCCTTCGTAAACGATTCGCTAATCAACCACGGTTCGGTTGGTGGGGCACCATGCGCACGGGTATGACTACTGAGGAATCCGAAGGGCAACCAACGACGGTAGATGTCTTCAGGACTTGCCGTTACGAATCCACCCATATCATGGCTCCAGAAAGAGAAACCACTCAAGCCAAACGACAAGCCTCCTCGTAAGTCGCCTAACAATCCCGTGTTGGTGGTGGCAGCATCGCCTCCCCAATGCAAGGGATAGCGTTGACTTCCAGCCCAAGCAGAACGCGCCCAAATCACTCCCTCGTTAGGTTTCTCTCGTTCTATCACCTCCCACAAGGCTTTGTTGTAGCGCAAAGGGTAAAGATTGTGTTCGTATAATCCTCCCTTACCGCTATGATAGAATCCATTGTATGGGGCAGCCTCACCAAAGTCGCACTTAATCACGTCCACACCTTGACGAATCAATCCCGCAATCTTTCCCTGATACCACTCTACGGTCTTGGGATTGGAGAGGTCGAGCACGGCATCTTCGTAAGGCATTCCGCCCGTAGCATTCTTCACGTGCATTCCTCCATCAACCAATTCTTGGAAATATCTGTTCTTGGGCGTAAAGTATGGCAGTTGCCACAGACAGGTATGGAAGCCCATCTCATCCATCTGCTTCAACATCTTCACGGGATTCTTGAAACGATTCTTCGAGAACTCATAGTCGCATTGCCAATCCACGTCAAACCATCCCGTATCGAAGTGTATCACGTCAGAAGGGATATTGTTCTTGCGCAACTGATTAGCGATTTCCATTCCTTCCTCTTGCGAGAAATACGTGATACGACTCATCCATGTGCCGAATGTCCAGAGGGGCAACATGGGCGATTTTCCCGTTACTTCGGTATATTCATTCAATATGTCCTTGGGTTCACCGAAGAAGATGAAATAATCCATCGTCTCATCACCCATGAATAGGCGGTCGGCTCCGATATACGAAGCACCGAAATCGCACGTAACGGGCGCGGATGTGTGCATGAATATACCATAACCTCTATTCGAGAAGAAGAATGGCACTGGCTTGTATTGTCCGTCCGTCTCAGGTCCTTGTGGGTCTGTAACAAACAGATGTACCTTCTGCCCTACCTTATTGAGTTTCGTAAACGATTCGCCACAACCGTAAATGCGTTCGCTGGGTGCAAGCGTAAAGACGGGATTGATGCTACGAGAGTTGTCGCTTCCGCGTTTGACGAACGAGAATGGCAACAATTTCACTTGCGAAGAGTCATTGTCGATGATATGGCGCGTTTGCGTGAGAATCTTTCCTTTCGCGTCTTTCACCACCAATCGCCAAGGGTGCTTTCGTATTTCCAACGAGCCATACGCGCTTTGATAGACCACGGCTTCTGGTGTCTCGCTTACCTTCCAATCTTGTTGTGCCGATGCAATGCCGCCATTCACTAATTTGGAGATAAAGGCAGGCGAAAACATTACGTCATCCTTGTCCTCATCAGTAGGTTCTATGGGCGTAGTAAGCATGGTGATGCGCAACGTTCTCGGACTTACCAAACGCACTTGCATTTTCAAGTCGGGATCGTTCTCGTAGGCTGCATCGGGGAAATCGAGCATTTGCATACGCACAGGCCAATAGCCGTTGGTGTTGAACGCCTGTCGTGGTGACAACCGATACCGCTTCCAGTTCACCTTACCGATACCATTGGAAACATCAAACGACGAAAGGCTATCCGCTAAGAAATACGTATTCGACAAATCGTAGAAATCGGTGGACATATCCTTTTGCGCATTCATCAAATACTGAACACCTGCATTGGTTTGGATTTGCGCACTTACGGCTGCTAACCAACCAAAAATCATACTAATTATACAAAGAATCTTTTTCATGTCTCTAAGTCTATTTTGATGTGCAAAGATACAAAAAAAAATTGAATTTAACGAGTTTTTCCGCTACATTATTCCATAGTTTTTTAGCAAAAAAATTATCGAACTATAGTTGGCATCATAGTTTGGCTTGATTTCGAATTGTAGGGTAACTTTGTCAATTTTGAGAGCCATATCTTTGTTTTTTAAGACAAAGATATTTAGAAACATTAGATGGTAAAAGGACAAAAAAAGAATCCCCTTTTATAGAGATTCTTTATATAATTAATACAGGGGATAAAATTCATTATTGGATTATGTCTTATATTATTATCAATGCTGAGAAACAGATAAGTCCATAAGTGCCTAATCCATTTCCATCATGTCAAAAAACATCAATCGTGTATGATCATCCTCTTCCTTTTGAGTCAATTCAACAAAACCATTTTTCTTGTAGAAGGGGATGGCAGAAAGATATGCGTCAACGGTTATGAAACGAAAAGCAGATTGACCAATTTGGGTGTTAAGCTGAACCTTCAACAAGTCCATAAGTTGGCTGCCGATATTTTGGCCGCGATAGTCTTTGGAAACAGCGAAACGGCCAATCTTGATGCTCGGATAACTACGGAACCGCTTCCCATCAGGAAAACTATCCTTTATCTTCTTCCAACGGCTGTTCGTTACCTCCACACGGCTCACCTTGTCGTTCAACAAACAGAAATATGCAACTATGCGTCCATCGTCCTCAAGGAGGAACGTATTGGCAATACGCTTCTCAAGTAAGCGTTTTGCATCTTCCATCAAGAACTCGTTGAGGTCGCTGTCACAGCAGTCAAACTCTGTCAGTTCATAATCGGCAGTCAATCGGACTACTTTCATAACTTACCAGCAGAAAGTAATCAGTTTCCTGGCTTCTTTTACACGCTCCATCAACCTGGCGCGGTTGTTGGCACGCTCCTCCTTACTCATATTTTCCACTCGCTCAGCTCTTTCCACGAAACGCTCAGCATCTTCACCCGTGAGTATCGGTGTCTCTTTTATAGGTCTTGCCATTGTTGTAATTTGTAAATGGTTAGCGATGCAAAGTTAGGTAATATTTCTGAATAATCAAAAATAAGAGAATTTTTATTTCACAAGAATTTGATATAGGCTTAATCAAATCTGTGTGGAATTCATTTGAAATCATATGGGCTTCCATCATACTTTAAGTATGGTCAACTCAAAGATTAAATCCCTATTTCTGAATTGGGAATTCCGCAAGCTAAATGTTTTCCTATCCGATTTTTCAACATGCTTGTCAAATGAAACCTCTCTATCTGCTTCGCTTAGAGACTACGTCAAGTCTCATGAAACATGAGGAGAACCTTTTTTGTTTGTCCATTAATAACAAGTAAACATTAACAAACTAACAATTAACAATTAACAATAAGATAGGTTGTATATATTTTGTTTTAAATTTATGTTTCAAAATGAAACAATATATAGGTTCAAAATAATAATTTATTAGTATTATAATTTTATATTAATATATTATTATAATAATATATTAATA
>OCTX014554706.1_pt1 | contig 24915 bp, 22 predicted proteins | sample 1539691 | NCBI WGS metagenome assembly OCTX01 (sample SAMN02144231, study PRJEB22623) | gut metagenome | biome: sheep rumen | host: Ovis aries | place: New Zealand
GCATAGTGACAGTATTGAAACGGCTTCTATCTGCGAAGGAGAGACATACATCTGGCACGGCAAACCATACACCGCCTCTATTGATACGACGGCGACACTCGTCAATGCCGCAGGATGTGATAGTGTCTGCACCTTGCATCTGACGGTCTTGCAGCATAGTGACAGTATTGAAACGGCTTCTATCTGCGAAGGAGAGACATACACCTGGCACGGCAGACCCTATACCTCCTCTATAGATACGACGGAGACACTCGTCAATGCCGCAGGCTGTGATAGCACCTGCACGTTGCATCTGACGGTTAATCCGAAGTCCTACACGACCATCATTGACACCATCAGTAGCGGCGCTACCTACGAGTGGAATGATGTTACCTATACAGAGACGGGCACCTATCAGCAGACCTTAGTAAATAGGTATATGTGCGATAGTATCGTCATGCTGTACTTGACCAAGAACGAAGTGGCGTACGAGGTACAAATGCATGAACAATGTGCAGACGACCCGTACCTCGAGTTGGACATCCATACCTTACAAGGCATTATTCATCGCGTACAGTGTAGTTTCTCGCCGAAAGCCGCCGAGCAACACTTCCGCGACACGATGCTTTACACTTGGGACACTCAGACCCTTCTGCCTATTCATTCTGCGCGTGCGGGCGTGTATGAATTGACGCTCTCCTTCCTTTTCCGTGACGAAGTGATAGCGACTCAGACGTATCCATTCACGCTTCGCTATCCCTCTGCTGTACTCGACCAGCGCTGGGATGATTTCATCGGTGTACTCACGCATGACTACAACGGCGGATATGATTTCGTAGCGTTCCAGTGGTATAAAGACGGCCTGCCCATCGTCGGAGCTAATCATTCCTATCTCTATCAACCCTTGGAAAATGGTGCTGCGTATGCCGCCATGCTGGAAGAGGCCGATGGCACGAGACTGATGACCTGCGAGTTAATTGCAACTTTGCAATCCGCATTAACGCTCAATCCGACGTTAGTGCTGCCGCAACAACTCATTGAACTCCATACTTCGCAAGAAGTGATGCTATGCATATATGACAATGCCGGTAAACTCATCTATACCGATACATTTAAACCAGGCGATCACTTAGTCCCCGCACCGCCTACTACCGGCATCTACATCGTGCAGATACATCAAACCGGAGAGAACGGGATTACAGATACACGTAAACTGATTGTCAGATGAGAAAATCCGTTGTCCTCATAGTATTCCTACTCAGTTGCGCTTCGCTTGGAGCACAGCACTGGCTCGGCGCGTCTGCAGATGGTTATCTATCTTGGCCGACAAAGACCATCGAGCGTACCAAGGCAAAAATCAGCGGGGGCACAGCAATAGACGTGAGGTATCAGTTCCAGAAGAATCATTTTACGTTGGAGACCGGTGTGGGTGTATCTTACCACCATGCATCGTATACAATACTAGACTCGCTTTATAGATCTGAACAACGCGATGATAAAGGACAGGAGTATATCCATAACGTTTATAAATCGGACCGTTTGAATGTTGCACAGACAATGTCAGTACATCTCCCGCTGATGGTAGGTGTTGATTTCGATTATATCTACGCGCAGGCCGGGGTGATAGCCAATTTGCGGCTGCGCCGATCTACCTGTCTTACTGAACGTGTGGCTACTACCGGCGAGTATGATCTCTATTATGAACCGCTGGAAGACATGCCTAACCATGGATTCCACACTTCTCAGACGGAACAGACGCGAACCGTCGCTAACGACCTTGTGCCGGATGTGCGTGTGACTGCAGAGATAGGAACGGTGCTCTACCCCTTCGAACGCAATGCGAAATATAGAATAGGAGTGTTTGCCGAATACGGTTTATTCAACGAAAAGGATATCCGTGCCGGCATTCGTCTGACGGCCTTTTTCTCCCTTCCTGTTCGTTCTACCTATCGCTGTCGCTGCGATGCGACAGCCACCCTTTCCTCTCACTGGTAGATTTTGGTGGCTTCCTTTATTAAAAAGCCGAACTCATCAACCCTTTTGCCGCCCCTAAATTCACACTGAATGGGGACGATTTATAAGGGTTGTGTCTTTTTTTATAATATATTGATTAGCGCGCACGAAAAAGACACAAGCCAAAATTAGTAAAAAAACGGCATATTTGCTACAAAAATCACTTTTTTTACATTATTTCTTCACTTCGGACTTGTAGTGTCTTTTTCACGCAGTACCTTTGCAGCGGATTTGAAAAACAAGGTTGTTTAACGTCAAAAAATTAGTACGATTATGGAAGAGAGTGTAATGAGTTTGGTAATGGATACCATCGGAATTGTAGGAATGTTTCTCATCGCAGCGGTGCTGTTATGCATCTAAATGCACACAAAATGTTATTTTGTTTGCATATGTCAGAAAAAATCAGTACCTTTGCAGCGCAAATTTGTGTACTACACAAACGAATAGTTAGAATTTTATGGCAGATATAGAGAAATCACATCCCTCTCAAGAAATTGAACACGCTCGTTCAAAATCTGACAATGCGTTTGTTAATGACGTCCGTCATATTATTGAAGTAGGACTGAAAAGTGCTTACCAAAGTGTAAGCTCCACAATGGTTCACACATATTGGCAAATAGGACAACGCATAGTGGAGGAGGAACAACATGGAGAGAAGCGTGCTGAATATGGCACACGTTTATTAGAATTCCTGGCGGAAGAATTATCCCAAGAGTATGCAACCGGATATTCAGCTCGCGACTTGCGTTTCTATCGTCAGTTCTATCAGAATTTCAATGATTTAGAAATTTGGTACGCATGCGTTCCAAATCTCAATTGGACTCATTTCCGAAGCCTTTCAAGAGTGGCAGATGAAGATGCTCGCTACTGGTATATGCGCGAGGCCTCACGAGAAATGTGGAACACACGTACGCTTGATCGCAATATTGGTTCGCAGTACTATTATCGATTACTTCAAGCGCCAAAGAAGGATGTGGTCGTGAATGAGATGCTTCAGTTGACAGAGACCAAGCAGCCAGACAAGTTAGAGTTTATGAAGAATCCTATGGTAGCCGAGTTCTTGCAATTACCGGCTAATACCAGTTTCACAGAGTCGGATCTTGAGAAAGCAATTATCAAGCACCTCAAAGAGTTCCTGTTGGAGATGGGAAAGGGATTTGCTTTCATGAACGAGCAATACCACATTGCTACCGATACGGGCGATTATTATATTGACCTTGTCTTCTATAATGTGATTCTCAAATGCTATTTCTTGGTGGACTTAAAGACAACAACGATTAGTCATCAAGACGTTGGACAGATGGATATGTACATCCGCATGTTTGATGAATTGCGACGAACGGAAGGTGACAACCCGACTATTGGTTTGCTACTCTGTGCAGAAACGAGCAAAGATATAGCGCACTATTCCATTCTGCATGACAGCAAGCAACTCTACGCCGCCAAGTACTTGACTTACTTGCCAACAGAAGAGCAACTGCGCAACGAGATTGAGCGTCAGAAGCAGATTTTCTTGGAGCAAGAGAAAGACGAAAAATAGATTTTGAACTATTTCGTACAATTTGAAAATGTGAAATATGTCTCACAAGTTGGAGACACAATCCACAAGGGTTGTGCTTTTATTGTGATTGTTGGTGTGTAAAAAAAGATGCAAGCTTTAGTGAGACTTGTTCCTTTTTGAGACAAGAAAAGGAACAAGTTAAGAGGGAGGTAGTGAGATGGAATGAGCATATGATGAGTGAGTAGCTTGTTCCTTTTGACACTCAAAAAGGAACAAGCTAAGAGGATGAGGATAAGAAAAAAATACAAGCCAGACGTGAGGGTTGTATTTTTTTTGTGGTGTGTTGGTGTGTGTGGGATAAAAAGATACAAGCTTGAGGAGAGATGCTTGTTCCTTTTGATGCACAAAAAGGAACAAGCTATAGATGAGTATTACAGACAAGTCGGCGGAGGCTCGTCTTTTTTTTGTGGCAAATCCAGGAAAATGCATTTTTCTTGCATTTTTTCACCACTTCGGACTTGTAGTGTCTTTTTGAGGGTGTAATTTTGCAGCGAATTTCAAAATACACACGATTATGTTGACTTATCAATTGTTAAAAATCGCCCCTGACGGAGGTCAGTTCGCAACCACCACAATCGGTATGTTGCTCAGTTTAATGGAGTTCGGTTTGGCTCTTTGGATTATTATTGCCACTATAATAAGTTGTTGATATTATGATTACACCTATTAACCAAAACAAAACCCCGTTTGTAACTCCGGGTACAGAGAAGCCGGATCTGGCTAATGGTCCATTCTTGTCATTCACCGGAGACAATGGAAGTGTTACATATATTCAGATGACGAATGACCGTTTCATCTGGTTCAAGCAAGTCAGTGCAGAAGGCATGTTACTCAACGTTACAACCTTTGATGTAGGTTGTTCAAAATATGTAACGGACTATTTTGCTCAGCGTCTAAAAGAGACAAAGCTCTAATTATTTTGATAAAATTATCAAAATCTTGCATATATGAGAAAAAAGTAGTACCTTTGTGCCCGATTTTTGTGCGCCCGCGCTAAATGATGGTAAAAACTGACGAAAATGTGGCATCTCAGGAGCAAAAGATTATTGATCTTCTTGAAAAGGAAGTGATGCCTATTTTGTGCAATGAGGTAGAGACAAAATTTGACAAGCTTGACGCTGAGGTTGTCTTGTCTGTGGAGCATGTTCCCGGTCATCCCCTTTCCGTCATACTGCATTGCAAGGATGAGTCAGGAAACGGTCTGGTTACGATCCCGTTAGAGAATCGTTCTACCAAGAAGCCGCTAAATCATGGAGCCAAATGGAACAAGTCTCATTTGAAGAAGCTTCGGACTTTGTGCGATGAGAGAACTCAAATTGATATCATTGCTCGCCAGCTCAAAAGGAGTTCCAGTTCCGTACTCGGACGATTGCAGTTGATTGCCAAAGAAGAGATGTGGGCGTACCAGTACTTGGTAGATTCGTATCTGCCAGTACGGTATTATAAGGACTAACGAGAATACAACACTTAAATGTTTAAAATTGTTTGGGATAAAGAGTACAATGGAGTTCGCTTGACAATGTCATCAGCAGGCGAAGCGTTGAATATCGCGCCTCGTCCTGTCTTTTCCGAGGAGTTGGACTTGCTGGGTATGGGAAAGTATGGATGGAAATATCCAAGGACAGAAGCTCCGTTGCTATGGGCATGTGAGAGAAGATATTTCTATAAGGGAGAACTTGTGATGGAAGTCAAAGGCGGTAACATCTTTGACTCTCCTACCATTACCATCTCTGATAACGCAAAAGGCTTACATCTTGAGCCGGTTGATATGGAACGTTTGCGCGCGCGGAATGAGGACACCATGTTTATCTTGGAGCATGAAGCGATGAATTTCATCAATGACACCTATCGGAAGTATAAAGGCATAGCAGAAGCCGCAAAGAAAAACCCAGAGGATGTGGATTTCCTACAGTTAGCTGCAATAACGTCGAAGAAGGCAAAAGAGGAGCACGTTGTTATTAAAGAATCTTGCGATAGTTTTGATATCATGCCACTCTCAGAAGCAGAGAGGTTAGGCCGGTCGCCTATTCTATCGACTAAAATAGAGATGTTTGTTGCAACTTTTTCTGGAGGCAAAGATAGTCAGGTTGTATTAGATTTAGTTTCTCGCGTTATCCCTGCCGACGACTTTATTGTTGTATACTCTGACACTGGATACGAATTGCCAACTTCCCTTGCGCTTTACAAGGAGGTTGAAAAATTTTATCACGAGCAATACCCAGAACTCAAATTCTATGTTGCTAAGAATGAACAACCACTGCTTTACTATTGGGACAATATTGGTGCTCCGAGTCGCATTCATCGTTGGTGTTGCAGTGTAATGAAGTCCGCACCTCTTGCTCGCCTACTTAAGGATATTCATGGCACAGGGAAACAGCCCAAAGTAATGCTTTTTGATGGCGTACGTGCTGAAGAAAGTGAGGCTCGATCGGGTCGTGCGAAAATTGGAAAGAATGTAAAGCACAATAATGAAATCAACGTGAGTCCCATACTAGAATGGAATTCTGTTGAGATCTATCTCTATTTATTCTTCCATGGATTGCCTATAAACAAATCATACCGTAGTGGCCTAGCACGTGTCGGTTGTGTTATTTGCCCATATTCCTCGGGGTGGAGCGAAGATTTGTGTGGTCGCTTATACCCAGAAACCTTAGCACCTTTTGTGGATAGGATAAGATGCAATTTGAAAGAGGCAAAAGTTTCCGGTATTGATAATTATATTCGTCTCGGTAAATGGAAAACCCGTGCAGGTGGTCGCAATATGGGCTGCGAATCTAACATGCGTATTTCAAATGTCGCTCCAGATTTCCAAGCGGTACTATCAGCTCCACGTGAGAACATTTTAATGTGGATGCGAGTTTTAGGAGATGTTCGTTTAAGTGCCGTCAAAAACGGTTTTAGTGGAGAATTGAAACACCAACACCATATCTACAAATTCTCAATCATCGACGAAGGCAGCAACCAGGTACTTCAAATCTTTGGAATTGATCCGAAAGATGTTGTATTCATCGGACATTTGAAGAGAGTTGTTTACAAAGCAACATATTGCGTCCACTGCGAAGTATGTGAAGTGGAATGTCCCACCGGTGCTCTATCAGTCGTGCCAAAGGTTTCTGTCAATTCCAGCAAGTGTATTCATTGTCTAAAATGCTTAGACTTCCATGACAAAGGATGCGTTAGTGCAGCCTCTGTTACAACCTCAGATGTAAATCTATTAATCAGTCAGAATAATATGGACTCAAGTAAAAAATCAGGAATTAACCGTTATAATGACGGCATGGGACTTCGGGAGAAATGGCTAAGAACCTATTTCGAGACTCATCAGACATTCTTCGATAACGAAGAACATGGTTTAAATCCCCGTTATCAGATCCCGCCATTTATAAATTGGCTCCGCGAAGCATGCATTCTGAAAATGGAAGACAAAACCATTACGGAGATAGGTCTTCACATGGCAAACAAATACAATTTTGAAGCCATTAAAATTTGGGAGATAATTTTTATCAATTTATGTGAGAATTCCGAGATCTGCAACTGGTTCTATTCGCATATCGGCTACGACCGTTCATATACGAAAGAAGAGATGGATGTTATTTTACAAGATTCCTATCCTGACTTGCGAGACCGCACATTGAGTAATCCATTTAACTCTCTCTTGAATACTTTTAAAGAATCCCCACTTGGTTCTGAGATTCCTGTAGGTGTGTTAGAGAAAAAACAAGGCAAGCTAAGTCTAACCCGAATGCCTCATATTGACGTTTCTTTGTTGGCCGTTGCTTATTCGATGTTTAAATATTCTGAGAGAATTGGCAGGAAATCTCTTACTGTAAGCGAATTTTACAGTGATGCTCAGCAAAGTGGCATTTACCATGAATTTGGTATTAGTAAAGATACTCTCGAACGCAAATTACGTTCTATTCAAGAGGAAAGCAACCATGTATTAACGGTAGAACTAAACATGGGACTTGACAATATTATTCTGCGCGAGGATTTAACTAGTGCAGATGTCCTCAAACTAATGCTTTAAACTTTGAAAACAACAAGTAGTATGGCAAAATATTCGGATTACATTACTATGCAAAATTTCATCGACGTGTATGACATTACCGCCGAGCGAAATAAAGATGCATGGAAATCATTCATTCCTACTAACCAATTCTGCGACTTGCTTCGTCACTCTATGGATGCACTAACATCTGCGGAAGAGTCCAAGCGCAAAGGTGTGTGGGTACGTGGTACATTCGGTACGGGTAAAAGTCACGCAAGCGCTGTAATTAAGCACTTATTCTGTGACGACGAGCCAGACATCCAAGACTACTATGCGCATATCGAAGACAAGGCGTTGCGCGAGCGGGTCAAAGCCTTCAGAAGTAACAAACGCTACTTCCCTGTCATCATCAAAGGTGTAGAAGGCGCTTATGATGTTCCGCGTTTCAAACTGACTATTCAACGTGAGGTAAAACGTTCTCTCATCTCAGCCGGTCATAAAAATTTGTACGTACATTCGGACTTTGAGACTGCTATTGAGTGGATGCAGAACAATCCTCGTACGATGGAGGATGTTTTAGAAGCGGATGACAAACTCAAAGCTATAGGTTCTACAACAGAAAAAATCATCAATCTACTCAAAACAAACAACATGAATGCGTATATGGCTTTGGAAGAAGCCCTCAATGCGCGTTCGATATTCCTGACGCAAGACAATATTTCCGATTGGCTTGTAAAGGTAGAGGAAGAGTTGGAACAACGCAAGATTGCAGATGGTTTGATTATCTTCTGGGATGAGTTTACTTCTGTTATGGAGACCATCAAGAGCGATCGTATCAATGTACTACAAAACATAGCTGAGAAAGCTAAGAATAGCAATGTATTCCTATTCCTGATCTCTCACCGTGTGGAGCAACAATTGCAACTTGCGAACGACAAAGATGTCACGAAGATGAATGACCGCTTTGATACGATTGACTATAAGATGGATGAGATTTCTACATATCTCATTATGCGTCATACGTATCTCACGAATGAGGATGACGAAGCAGGTGGATTTAATTATCGCATATTCCACATGAATCGCGAGCAGGGACTAAAAGATGTTATGGATTTCATATGCAAGAATGGTTCACAAGAAGAGCGTTCAAGCATAGAAAAGTTATTCCCGCTTCATCCTTATACGGCATACCTTTGTTCTGTACTTTCTAATCATATCGGCTCAGCCAATCGTAGCGTTATTCGTTTCATGCATGATGACAAGTCCGGATTCGAGGCATTTATCAATAACGCAAACACTTACAAAGAGAAATTATTGCTTACACCAGAATGGTTATGGGATTTCTTCTCCGCAAGTTTTGAAACTGATGCCAATTGCTCTCTGTTTGTAACAACCTTCAACAACTATCAGCAGAAGGTTGCAGAAAGCGGCGAAGACTATCTCCGTGTATTTAAGGCTATTCTATTATTGAATGCACTAGGTGTTAACTTCTCAGACCCGAGTTCACGTTTGGTTCCGAGCGAAGAAGTAATCTCGTATATGTTCAGCTGCGATGCTCATTTGTATAAGCCAGAACATATCACTCAAATACTTTCATTCTTAGATGAGAATAACATCATCACAAAGAATATCTTAGGAGAATACAAAATCTCCGTGGTACAATATAATCCACAGGAGATGTTGAATGCAAAGACTAAACTTCAATCCGAATATAAACTAGCTTCTGATTTCTTGGCATATAATAACGAGTCGAAGCAGTCATTTATCAGTAAGATGAATATCGCAAGTACGGCTAATTCACAAGGTCAATTATACCGTCCATGTGAACTTCAGTTGTATTCATGCGAAGAACAAGAAGCTGTAATCAAAAGCAAGTTGATGAAGTATTCGAGTATGAAACCGAATTACTTACATATCTGTATGTTCTTTGCAATTGCAGAAGAGTCACGCGATAGATGGTCACAGACGCTCGTTGAGTTTTCAAAACAGATACCGAATGTTATCTTCATCTTGCCAGAAGAAGTACTTTCTGAATCTACCAAGAATAAATTTATTGATGCCTTAGCAACGAAACAAGTGGCAAAGACGCACTATAACGAGACACAAGAAGCCGAAGCTGAGAAACAAGCAAAAGCATATATTACCAACTGGTACACACGCATCAATAATGGTTCACACCGCACCTATCTCAATGGAGAAGTCTATACTGAGGGTATAACCAGCAATGTTTATATGTACATCAATCGTGCATTATCACATAAGTTATTCCCGAAAGGTTTTGAGCACGTTAAGAAATATAGATTAGGAGGAAGTGACGCCCCTGCCACCTTCTTCAAGTGCGGAGCCGCTAATAAAGTAGTTGAGACCGTCTTAACTGCACAAACTCGCGACAAGATGACCACGTTCGCAGGTTCAAATGTTCCAGCCAAACAAGTGTTTATGCACAACATGAACAACTTGATTGATGATGTTTGTCAACTAACAGAAGAAGCCAAGAATACTGACGCATGGTTAGTTCTCGTATGTCAGGAAGTGGATAGATGTATGAATGCAGCAAGGAAAAAATATCAAGATCGTTTCTCCTTGTCAGATATTCTGGAGCCATTTGTTCGTCCCCCGTTTGGATTTTTCCAAAGCCCGGCAAACTATGCAGCACTAACTTACGCGTTGCGCAAATACAAAGATGATTTATTCGTACCGTCAACCTCTCAACCCGTTTCAGACGAGAAACTGGCAGAAATGATTGGTGATCTGTTTAAGTTGTGGCAAGGCGGAGAATCACCAACCAGCAACAAACTCTTGTTGCGTTTTGGTTCACCGGAAGAAAGCAAGTTAACCGCTCTGCTCAAAACAATCTTTGACTTACGCAAAGTACAAGGTGTAAACGATGCAGATATCAAATCTTTGGCAGGTGCGAAGTGGGGTATTCAGGAGTTCTGCAAACTGAATGCAAAACAACCACTATGGACGCTAAAATATTGTCATAAGATACAAGAAGGACAAAGAGATCCATTAGAGCGTCTTATTGCACTATTTGAGATGGAGACGCCGACCTTGGATAAGATAAAGGCGTTAGTCCCGATGATTGAGAAGAATCAGATTGACCTGCACGATCTATTCATTAAGGTGGATAATTATACTGAAGGTTTCTCTGTCTTCTTGGAGAGTATAGAAGACGTTGAGATTCAACCAGAATGGATGGATGAATTAGCTATTCAACTATCCTATTTGCCTTCCGAGATTGCATTCTGGAAAGAATCAGATGTGCGTAGTCAGGTATTATCGTTCTATGTGCGCAAGACAAAACCGGTTACACCCACTCCTCCGATTCCGACACCTCCCGATCCAACTATTCCGGGACCTGTTAACCCATCGGTAACACCTGTACCCGTGGATAATGGATTGGTGGACCAAGCAAAGGGATGTATTCACAAAGCGGTTATGCCGAATATGTTCTGGCAGAAAGTGATGCTTGACCTGCTCGAAGAACATCCAGAAGTAGCTAAGTTTATCACAGAAAACCTCAACATGTAAACATGAACGCTGCTGAAAAAATAAAAGATTTTGAATCAGTATCTTCTTTGATGGAAGAAATCCAGAAGGATCGAGCATGTAAGGATATACTTGCTCAGCGCTATCCGGTTCGATTCATTATGTTGGACAACTTTGAGACGTTTCGCGAGTTATCCAATGAACTGACGAGCGCGGGCATCGACACCTTCCCGTTGGAGACCATATTGGAAAAGAACCACGAAGAAGATACTTGGATTACAACAGACGAACTCAAGGAGTCTATTTGTAGTTGTACGCAATCTACAATGATTACACCTTTCTCTGAATTGGCTCGTTTCTATTCGGATGATGAGTTTGTCGGATTTTTCAACGAGATCATCCTTCACGAAGACTTGGCTCACCCAGGGAAACGTATTTATATCCCACTGATTGGTCTAAAGAATCGCGTGGAAGGATTCCTTGGTCGATTTGGTCGTATTGCAGAAAGTGCACCCATATGGCGACTGAATACGGGTCATCAATCGGTTCATGTGTACCTGTCAAAGTATAAAGGCTTTGAGATTCCTGAACAAGAAGACAAATGCATCATTTCCAATTTCCGCGAATGGCTCCGTTTCTGGAAAACAAGTGCTCCGAAGCCTAAGATTGTGTGCACAGCGCTTCCTATTGTAGCTTTCTACAAGAACTCAAAGCCGGACAATATCTTCACGTTCTCAGAAATCAAAAACGCTTATGATTTCCTAACAGACTTCCTTGATATTCACTTGCCGTTTACATTCAAAGACGAAGAGATACCATATTATGAGGAATTGTTGAAAAAGATAGATAAGACTAAGCCGGCAGAGTTCTCGTTTGACACTTTTGTTCGGTCACATTTCAACAGAGTAGATATCAACCCTATTGATATATTGCAAGATTGGGGTGGTGATAGTACGGCCTTTGATAGATGGCTTCTGCAAAAATATGCAACAAGTCAGGAGGCATATAGTGCAAATAACCCGTACTTTATATGCTGTATTTCACAGCCAGACATGCCTAAAACACCGTATAGACTCTTCGAAGAGATTGCACAACACATTTTCTACTTCCAAGAGGATAAAGAGCAACGTCAATACACGGATGAAAGATCTGCTCTTATGCAATCTGCACAGGACTTGTTCCGTCGATATGTTTCTTCTTCATCACAAGAGTACCTACGTAAGTGCATCATAGATACATTCCAAGTCCAGAGCGATTTGCGACTGGCGATTGAGTTGTGTACACAGACCTTCGATTTTGAAAAACGTCTGGCGATGGCTTGGTACACCAATTATAGCAAAGATGGCTTCTACACTTTCGACCGATTAGCAAAACAGTATCCGGATTTGGCAGCATACCTGCGAGTATTCCAAATAGACGGTCTGAAAGACGAAGATAAATGGGTGGTTAATTATGTTCAAGAATATCGTCGTTCGAAATTGCGTGACGAGTATTCAAAGCAGTTATCAGATATTTTGCTCCGCTACAATAAAGACTCAGAGACGTTCTATCATTGGTACTGGCATTTCAAGAATTCTCACGAGCGCTTGGCTGCACAAAACTTTGATAAGATTTATTGGATTGATGGTCTCGGGACTGAATACATATCATTGATTCAACATGTGATAGAGGAAGCCAAATCCGACTTTCATATCGTATCTACCGAAATCACCAGATCTAATATACCATCTTCCACTTCTTTGAATAGGTTTGACGGACCTAATGTTGTGAAATTTGGAGCCTTGGATGAATTGGGACATGATTCACATCACTACCAACCATTTGAGACCTTGATTACAGAAATCCAACTGGTCAAAAAAATCATTTTACAAATACTAAGCGATAATAAGAATACACAATCGACAATTGCAATTGTATCTGACCACGGAATGAGTGCGTTGTCCCGTCTGTGTGATTCGAAGAAATATAGTAAAGACACTGAACATGAAGGTCGATATATTAAGGTAAATGATGGACATAAATCTGATGACTCAGACTTCATATCACATGTTAATGAAACTGACCGTCAAACCTATATTGTCGCACTTAAACATGCCTCTCTCGGTTCAAAACCATCGCACGAAGTGCATGGCGGTTGCACACCGGAAGAAGTATTAACTCCGTTCATCGTCATTTCCAATATTGGTAACGTGGTACCATATATCATCCAAAGGATGTCTAACCGCATACAAATATCCAATCCTGTTATTCAGTTGCAGATTATCCCGAAACCGGAATACTGCAAATTGGTTATTGAAGATAAGGAATACGATATGGTAAATACCACTAAAGATATATGGGAAACGACGCTTGAGAATCCACAAGAAAAAACATATTCATGCCTTGTAAAACCGAGCAATGGTAACGTTTGCCCGATTGACTTAGAATTCTATGGGCTTGGATTTGGAAATACAGACATTAACGATGATTTTGACATTTGATTATGAGTGAATTAGGAAAGAAAATTGAGAGTGTTTTTCATAATGTCGCGGTTTACAAAGATCCACGCAATTATGAGGTGTTTAACGGACGGAATCTGCCTTCGTTCATCAAAGACTATTTGATTTCAAGGCACATGTCTCCCAATGGAGAACTAAACCGAGAGAAATTGGATAGGTTCTTGGCAGATCATATTCCTTCGGATAATAATGCCATCAAGTCACGCCTTATGCAAGGTGAGACCTTGACCGTTTTGACGCGATTCATCGTGAACACGAATCTGAAAGCGAATAAAACCGAGTTCCAGATTCCAGATATGGGTATCAAGTTGAAGGAGACGGAGATTCCTTATTATCTGGTTCAGCAATTCCCTGCTGATTTGGTAGATGGCGAGAAATGGGGAATACTCAAAATGGCATATATCCCACCTAGTGACGATGCACAAGGACATGTAGAATTAGTTGGGTTCAAACCCTTCCGACCGTTGGAGAAATTGGATATTGACTACTTCCGTCGTTGTCGTGCTCAATTCACATTTGACGAGTGGATTGACGTTCTCCTTTCTGCAATGGAATACGAGCCATCTGCATTCCTCAACAAAACCGAAAAACTGGAATTCCTCACACGACTTCTGCCATTCATAGAGCCGCGTCTGAACATGATTGAACTTGCGCCAAAAGGAACTGGTAAATCATATGTCTTTGGAAACTTGAGTAAGTTTGTGTGGTTGGTTAGTGGAGGACGTGTGTCCCGCGCAAAACTGGTATATGACAAAGCCAAACAAGCGCCGGGCATTATGCGCTTCTATGACCTCGTAGCTTTTGATGAGATTCAATCTATCTCGTTCACTGATGGGCCAGAGATGCAATCTTTCCTCAAAGGTTATCTGGAGTATGGAAAAGCGACCGTGGATAACTACGAATTTATGTCGGAGTGCGGTTTAATTCTTTTGGGTAACATTCTGCTTAACCAACAAGGACGACCGATTGAGCAAAACTACTTTGACAAACTGCCTGAGATTTTCCACGAGTCGGCATTGTTAGACCGTTTCCATGGATTTATTGAAGGCTGGTTAATGCCGCGTATCAATAGCGATATGGTACTCAGAGATTGGACCCTAAATGTAGAGTTCTTTTCGGAGATCTTACACCAATTGCGTACAGAATCGGTTTATAACCATATTGTGAATGAATTGTTAGTTATTCCGGAGAAAGCCGATGAACGTCACAAGAAAGCGATTATCCGAATGACTACGGCATACTTCAAGTTGTTGTACCCACATATCACTTCTGTCGAAGATGTCAATCTTGAAGACTTCGATACGTATTGTTTACAACCGGCCATCCGTCGTCGTGACATTGTTCGTCAACAGTGCTACAATATCAACCCGGAACCCTCTTACGCGAAACCAATTCCAAACATCACCGTTAAGGGATTATAATCTAATATAGAAAACTGTGAAGAAAAAACAGAAAAATAACAATAGTGGTCATTCTAAGTGTGTCACAATAATCATTAGTATTGCGATTCCTCTTATACCTTTAATCTTTTGGGCAGGTTGGTATACACACAGCAACATCTCATCTGTTGAATTTCACGAAAAACAGATGCAGTTATATAATTCCCATCAACAAATTGACGAAGGGTATAAAAACGACATTCGACAATTAGAGTCAGAGAAACGCGAATTAGAGAAAGAGTTATATGAACTCAGACAAGAAAAACTTAAAAACAACAAGAGCCATGATTAAGAAAATTGTATCTGACATTGATCAGTTTTTAGAAAGCAAGGTGTTTATTCTACTGATATTATGCATTTTAATATTGGTCTTAATTCCTATAACTCTAAGTCTTGCATATTCTAATGATAAGTTAGAAGAACAAATCATTGAACGCGACAATCATATTAGGAGTTTGCAGTACACAGATAGTATAGCACGGCAATTCTTAGACATTGAAGTGAAAGATTCTGTTCAGGTCTTTTCATATATTCAAGTGGATGGAAAAGTTTTAAGTTATAAAGATTTGCTGGAAGAGAGTAAAAAGGATCATAAACAACTAGAAGAGGCTATTAATGAAAATATAAAACTCCACAAGGAAGTAGAAAAATATAAGGTACTCATAGATTTAGCTCAAAAAACTTATCAATTTAAATACTCTATAACGGAGAAAAATGATAGCATCCACGTCAATGTCTGGAAAGAATAACATATGAGCTTTAAGCCCAAACCGACATATTCAGAAAACGATGCACGTGAACAGCAATCTGTAAATTTTATAAATGGATTGTTGAAGGGAACTCGCGCATATCCCGACATTAAATATGGAGAAAAAGGAGCCAATATAGACGGAGAAATTCAATTGCTGGATGAAGAAGATCGTATTAATGGCAAACTCACAGTACAAGTAAAAACGGTTTCTCCCTGCAATGAAGGAAAGAATGAATTTCCATGCCCCACATCACTATTTGGATACGCTGATCGAACAATAGATGTGGTATTATTGATGGCAGTTGATCATGCTCAAAAAGTTGTATTATGGAAGTATATATCCAGACCGTTAATCAACGAAAATCTACACAAAGTGAATCAAGAGACTATTACTCTGCACTTTGATAATACCGAGAAGTTAACTGCGGAAAATGTCACAGAAACAATTGATAGATGGAATGCTTTATTCTTGCAGCAAAGGAATCTAATCATCGAAGCTACGGAAGTGAAAGGTGAAAACGAAAAACTACGGCAACTCTTAGTAAACGTTGAAGCACCCGCATTTACAATACCTCAATCTGAAGTTGTTAAGATTCAGCGGTTTTCCGACACATATAATGGACTACTGGACAAAGAATTTAATTACGTAAAGAAAATCTGTTATCCTAATGTTTGGAAACAAGGAATAGCGATTGGAGAATACCAAGACACAGAACTACTATATACTTTATACTCTATAAGGTATGGTGAAAATAGTCTGCTTATCAAGCAACTTCCAAAAGAAACTATAGGTAAAACGAACTTCAATATAGAATCTCACTCTTATGTAGATAACAAGATAAAGCAAGACATTCCTGGTCTTGTTAAAGAAAGAATTTCTGATGATGTAAAAAAGCTATTTAATGCGACTAAATTTATTCCTCCCTATGAGAATTACATCATTGAATATGTTCAAGATTTTGTGTATCAAAGCCGTTCCATATTAGGTGCGAAGAATGACTTTACTGCGCTTAAATCATTTATTGAGCAGCGCTTTACAACATACGCAGGCACATTGCCGACAATTGCAATCATTGGTTATCAACGCGTTAACATAAGACTAGTTTATGACTGCGTAACTTATTTATTGAATCGAGGTTATACAAGTTTTGTTCAACTATACCCTCCTAAAGGAAATTATAGTAATACAGGAATGGTTTCTGATTGGTTCAGCCCTGAAACAGCCTTTGAGAAAATGAAGATTGTTTTTCGTTATGTTTATGCGACGTATACAGACTTTATAACGAAGAATTTCCCAGATATAAAAGATAAGTTGGATATGTATTATAATGCCGATTATGTCCTTATTAATCTAAATTATAATGAATGGCCACGACTTACAATAAGCTACTTTTATTGTACCGATCCTAAAGGTAGCAAAAATGGAACTACCGTTGAGTTTAGTTTAGGACAGGAACACCAGTTATACAAAGATTATCCGGATGAACATTCATATTATCCTTTCATTGGAAAGACTATCGAATATAAGGGGCAAAAGTATGAGTGCTCCCAAGCCAGCACTTTTGACCCTCAGAAATACTTATTTCAAAAAACATGCTTGATAGATACGTTTTGTGAAGTATTTAAGGAAAGATTAGAGGAATACGTAAAAGACATGCAAATTGTCGTTTCGTAATACACAGATTACCCAAAATAGAGAATGATGGCAGATTAGATACAGTAAAATACATATTCTTGCTTAAAACGCTTAAAAATTACAAAATAAGTGTGTGAAAATTTGCTTATTTGGTAAAAAAGTTGTACCTTTGCGCCGTGAAAAACTTTTTAATATGGAATACACATCATTATTAGAGCAACAAATCATCGGGCGTTTGCGCATAGACAACCCTTGGTGGACTGAAAATGAAGTGCCTGCATTTTATCGCGAGATGCGGCCTCGTATGTACATGGATATTTTTTATCCTCTTGTAACTGACCTGTCTTTAAATAGATCAATCGTCTTGATGGGACCGAGGCGCGTAGGCAAAACCGTAATGTTATTCCATACCATTCAAAAACTGATAAACGATGGGGTATCGCCTCGGAATATCATGTATATATCCGTTGAGACCCCTATATATAACGGAGTCGGTCTTGAGCAGTTGTTCAACTTGTGTAAGCAGACTCTGGGCAAAACGATTGCCGACAAGGAACAATACTATCTGTTTTTCGATGAGGTGCAATACCTGAAAGACTGGGAAGTGCATCTCAAGTCCTTGGTGGATACCTACAGGAATGTCCGGTTTGTTGTGTCCGGATCGGCAGCGGCAGAACTCAAAAGAAGAAGCGATGAAAGCGGAGCAGGAAGATTTACAGACTTCATCCTGCCCCCACTTACTTTTTACGAATACATACATCTAAAGGAGTATCAGCAACTATTTGTGCCCAAACAAATGCAGTGGGACGATATGACTGCGGAATATGATGCTACTATTGATGTTGAGCGTTTAAACCAGCTCTTTATTGATTATATCAATTATGGCGGTTATCCGGAAGTGGTGTTCTCTGAAAAGATAAGGGAGAATCCAGGACAGTTTATCCGTCACGACATCATTGATAAAGTGCTGTTGCGTGACCTGCCCAGCTTATATGGCATACAGGATGTGCAGGAGCTTAACTCGGTATTCACCATGATAGCATATCATTCCGGGCAGCAATTTTCGTACGAATCCATGTCAAAAGAATCGGGCGTAAAGAAAGATATGCTGAGAAAGTACATTCAATACCTTGAAGCCGCTTTCCTTATCAGAGTCATTCACCGAACCGATAACACGGCTAAACGCTATCAGCGGGAAGTAAGTTTCAAGATATATCTTACTAATCCTTCCTTGCGCTGCGCCTTGTTTCAACCGATAACAGACTCAGATGAAAAGATAGGAGATATGGTAGAAACGGCGGTATATGCACAATGGATACCCCGTATAGGTGTAGACATCGCCTATGCCAACTGGCGGATGAATAAAAAAGAAGAAGGCGAAGTGGATATCGTCGGCATAGATACAGCTCGTCAAAAACCATGGTGGGCAGTAGAAGTGAAATGGTCAGATCGATACGCACAACATCCTGAAGAACTAACGTCACTGCTTTCTTTCCTCTCTCAGAACAAGATGACATATGCCTTAGTAACCTCTAAGACGGAAACGGTTCGTCATCAAATGCAAGCATGTGTTCTCCAGTTTATTCCTGTTGCATGCTATGCGTACACGGTTGGTCGAAACACTATCAACAGAACGAAACAATTGTATGGTTTATAAGGTGGAAAAATAAGCAGATTTAAATAGTCTTATTTGGCAAGCATATCGTAAAATATTGTAATACAGCATATTATAGCAGAAAAATAAGAAAAATGGCAGCACAGAATAAATTGTTTCGCACTCATCAAATCCCGAAAGTGAAAGTAAATAACTTGTTCCTTTTTAACTTACAAAAGGAACAAGCATAGTATAAGATAACGAGACTAATAAACAAATGAAGCAGATAGAAGTAGTAGCCGCGATCATCTTTGATGAGCAAGGGAGAATCTTTGCTACGCAACGAGGATATGGCGATTGGAAAGACTGGTGGGAGTTTCCGGGAGGTAAGATGGAAGCCGGAGAAACACCACAGGAAGCCCTGTGTCGTGAAATCCATGAGGAGTTAGATGCAGAGATAGAGGTCGGCGAACTCTTACGAACTATCGACTATGACTATCCAAGTTTCCATTTGACCATGCATTGCTTTAAGTGTCGATTGGCAGAAAGTCACGTTACACTCTTGGAACACGAGGCGGCCAAATGGCTCAAAGCCAAAGACTTAGACTCGGTGAAGTGGTTGCCAGCAGATGAAGAGATAATTAACGAATTAAAACACTAACAAATATGGAAGAGAATAAACAGGAGTATGTTGATACTCAAGAACGAATTGACACGTTTCAAGATGAATCGTGGAAGAAATTAAGCGTCCGAGCGAATAACATCTTAAAGGCAATGGAGTTGGATACTCCTGCGAAACTAAAAGTATTTGTTGATAGCGATTTCTACCTCGGCAAACGTCGTCGCCTAATTAATTTCGGCAAGAAAACGCAAGAGGAACTTCGTGCTTTCTGCGAGTATTTTGAACAAAACCATCCTGCCTCGGCATATCACGTTTTATCTGAACGAGAGACCTTAGAATATAACATTCGCAGAAATGCATCGTTCCTCCATGCTGAAGATATTGATTTTGTTCTCAGTTATTTCGACCGCACGAATCATTATCCAATGTTCTATATGCTCGTCAAATATTTTGAGCATTCGGATTTGAGAAAGTTCCAAATTATACGTGATAATCTTGGAATTTGTGAAGAAAGAAAGACAAAGGAACAACTGATGGAGATATATCATCTTTCGCAAACTACCATTAATGAAGAGATATTTTCGACAGGCCACGCTATATGGCGAGCGGCAAATAGTATAGAGAGATGTGTTGCCAATGATTGGGAGCAATATAAATTATCGGACGACGTACTAAAAAAGCCGATTCTCACGAACGAAGATTTTCTGCCATTATATCAATCTGTGAAGGAAGCAGAACAACTAAAGATGGATCTGGAGTGTTTCGTGGAGATATGTTACCATACATTAGGATTCTTCGGACGTATTGAGCAGAGAGGCAAATACTGGTTATATACTGTGGACGGTGTGGGGAACTTCCGTTTCGATTGGCTGTTGCAAGACTTTCGCAAGATTCCGCGAACCAAGAAAGCGGAACCGTTCAATCTATCAGAAGCCTGCCGAAATACAGAATATTGGTACAACGAGAAAGTGGTTCGCAAAGCTGTTCCTACCGTAATAGAGATTGCAAAACAGATGATTTGGCACCTCTATCAACTCCCGTCAAAAAGGAACAAAATCATTATTGCTAAGTCATAACACTAACCACCATGACCCATTGTCCGCGCTTAAGCTAAGACTTGTGTGACTGCGCGCTCCGCGCTTGTATAACACGGCGTCTTGCTCTACGCTTTCCCCAAAAATTAAAATTGTTTGGGGACCCCGAATGAAATTAGACAAGCACATGGAACCAAACTCCCGGCATGCTTGCGTGGAATAGATTGGCAGAAGTGAATTTGACTAACCATTTAACGTTTTAACGTCACATAGTGATCTAAAAGATGGCAGCACAGAATAAATTATTTCAACGGTTGATATGGCTGGCGGATACGATATACTCCGCGAAGCGGATCACGATGGAGGAGATAGACAGCCGGTGGTCGAAATCGCCGTATAACAACGCCCATGAGTCGCGGTACGGCAAGCGCAATTTCAGTCGGCATAAAGACACGATAGCCGAGTTATTCGGCATCGAGATCGTGTGCGACCGCTCGACCAATACCTACTCCATCAATGACGTATCCCGTGCGTCCGGTTCGGATGTGCGTGCGTGGATCATCAACACGTTTGCGCTCAATAACCTGACCAATATCTCCGCCGGCATGCGGGATCGCGTAATCTTCGAGGAGATTCCGGAAGGTATGCGGTATCTAAGCACCATCATCAATGCGATGAAAGAGAGCCGCCGGTTGGTAGTCTCTTACCAGGGCTTCAAACGCACCGAGCCGCACACGTTCCTGTTGGATCCGTATTGCTTGAAAGTGTTCAAACAGCGGTGGTATCTGGTGGGCAAGCCGGAAGATCATCCTGAAGAGAAAGAGCCTCGCGTGTATGCCCTGGACCGCGTGAAAGATATGGCGGTGACGGATAAGTCGTTCCACCTGCCCGCCACCTTCAAACCGGCAACATTCTTTGAGAACCAGTTTGGCATTGACCGCTCCAAGACCAAGGCAGAGAAGATACGCGTCAAGGTGGCAAACTGGGATGCAAATTTCCTGATATCTCTGCCGCTGCACGCCAGTCAGCGCGTGGCGGAGAGTAACGACGAGTACACGGTCTTCGAATATAAACTGGCACCAACGTACGATTTCATTATGGAGCTCCGCAAATATGGTTCCAAACTGGAAGTGCTGGCACCTCAATCGCTGCGAGAGGAGTTTGCAAAAGAGGCGGCTAATCTCAGCGCAATATACAGATAGAAAAAAAATAATTTGCACCTTTTGGTGCATTTTTCTTTTACTTAGGACGTGTGGTGTCTTTTATAGATATTATCTTTGCGGCACGAAAGCCGCAAAGGATGAAGCCGCCCGATGATCATAGTACAGACCTTCTAGATGCCCTGCGTCGCGACCGCGACAGATGGGCGCAGATGGCTATGGAGCAGGCAGAATATATCCGGCAACTGGAAGAACGCATACAGGTATTGACAAAAGCGGAGGAAGAGTCCGATACACTACCGCAAGAGAATGACTACCAAGCTCTCGTCCAATGGTTGGCTGCGGAAAAAACGTTAGGCAATAACTATTACGCCGAAGCGGGCTATAACCGCAGTAAGATGTGCCGGAATCTTCGAAAAATACTGGGTTGGGAACCTGACCAGAATAGTTTGCGAAAAGCAGAAAACAGATAGCAAAAATCAAATTGGGACAAAAATGGGACTACTTTCCCAACCAGTCCCAAAAAATAGCAGTACTTTTGCACCGTCTTTCGAAAGAGAGGCGGTGATTTTTATTTATTAACCGCGAAAGTTTGTGTGACTCGCACGTGCAATGAGTGGCCACTCGCATACAACCCGAGCACAAAACTTTTAAACATTATGAAAACAAATTTTGAAGTAATTGACCAGTTTTTCGCTGCACAGGTAGCCAGTAATGAATCCGAAGAAACGCTGAAAGCCCTTCGTCCGCAAGTGGAGGAAGCCGTACAAGCGCTGATCGCTGAACGCGGTTTGGCCAAGAATTTCACCGGTATCATCGAGTACCACGGCATCAAAATCGTCGTTCGTCGGCCGAAGTCCTACACCTGGGAGAAGAACACCAACCCGGCTGTGACCGCCGACCCCAACCACGCTATCTATCTGCAGCAACTCGACCTGCAGCGGCGTATCAACGACCAGCTCAAAGACATGCGTGCCGACGTCAAGCGCACCGCCGAGAAACTCGCACAGGCCCACCCCGAATCCGAGTCCATCAAGTTAGGCTTCACCATCGCTGTAATGGCATAAAGCGGCCTGCGTAGCACAAGCGGAGCTTGCTGTTTGGCGAGCTTCGCTCTGTGTAACGCTCCGCTGTTTAGCATGTACCAATTTAGCCCAAAAGTACAAGCGTTTTTGGTACATGCTGGATGGCATAAAAAGAAAGGGATAAAAAGAAAAGAAGCAAAAGAAAAAAATTAAAAAGAAAAAATATGATGATTTATTATATTATTCGTAGTATACTCTTCATCATCAATAATTGAAATTTTATGTCTAATGAAAAATCATCTTTTGATTATATGTGGGAGCTGCTTAACCCACCGCGAGAGTTTCACAACATGCGCAATAAGTGCGAGACAAACCTCTGGAACGTACTCTCAATCGACATGCAGCATCGAATCTATCGCCTCATCCGGGACAAGAAACGGCACGGCGAGAGTATCCACCCGAATCCATGGTACGCTATCGTCAACGCCAGAGATGCAGAGCCGACTAACTATAACGGTGACGCTCGAATTGACGAACTCGCCAAGACGACGAAAATGGTCGTCGCGTGGTACAAAGAACGGGCGGGGATTTATACCCTCGAAGAAGCCCTTGCCCTTAAACTCAGCATCATCCGGGAATTTCTACCAGACAGTGTCCCCGATTAACGGGGAAACCATAGACGGGAGGGGCAGATTATGAGCGCATACCCTTTATACGACGTGCCGTACCTCGTACGAGACCCGAATGACTCCTATATGTCTTTGGTACGACACAAGATTGAAGTGCAAAACCAAGCCATCGTCGATGATTACTTCATCACTCGCGACAGAGGAGCATCCGCAGAGTGTGCGCGAAAGATTGTCGCCCAAAAGAATGGAATGCCCGTCATTCGTGTAAACTATTGCCTCAGATGGTACTACCAAGAGGCGGTAAGACGAGGAATATACAGTTTTTTGATAAAATTTCCACCCGCTGAGGAACACATTGTTCACTTTTGACGTATCTTTGCACCGGATTTTGAAAAACAAGTGTGATAGGGGTTAAGTCCTTATTAAATGCTTATTAAATGCTTATCACCATTACACCATTAAGCAGCTCCGCTGCCTCACCATTAATCAATCCACCATTAAAACGCCATGGCAAAAATCATCATTCAAAATGCCGAAGAACTCCACACGATCGCCCGCCAACTTGCGCAAGCTGGCATCACCCTGGATACACGGCAACTACCCGATAACTCCTACAGGATCTACATCCGAAAGAAGAACATGCAGGCCTTCCTCGCCTTCATCAACCGACTCAACAACAAACCACCTAACAAAAAACAATCTTTGACATTATGAACAAACAACAGATTTACAAAATGATTGCGACAATCGCGACAGCATTGGTGACCTGCGCGGCCATCGCACTGGGACTAACGTCCTGCAACGTGACTCGGACCATTACCACCCAGAGTCAGTACTACCAGAAAGGCGACACCACCTGCACCATCGTCACCAAAACAATCGAAACGTACGACGCAACCAAAAAACTCTATTAATCATTAAACCAAACATTAACTATGGGAAAAGTAACTTATGCGCCGGGTATCCAGTATGTCAACGGAGCCCTGGCAAAACCGAAGAAGCAGAATGGTCACAAGCATGGTGACTACCTCATCGGCACGCACCGTACCGCGCCGACCGAGAGCAACGAGTGTACGAGAATCTATATCCGCAAGGCCGACACCTACGAGCGCAGCACCCAGCCGACCGGCGATGAGCTGAAGGCTCGCGAGCGTTTCGCAGCCGTAGCAGCGTTGGTCAAGGCTCGTAAGGGCGACTTGTCGCAGATCTCTGCCGACCAAGATGCATTCTTGGCGCAGAAAGACACCGCCGGCGGCAAGAAAACCATGCGCGCGTACCTGTGGAAGGTCTGCGGCGAGGAGTACGATGCGCAGCACCAAGGGTAGCCCCCCAGCCCCCTAAAGGGGGAGAGATGAGGTAGCGCCACAAAAACAAGAGAGCCCGGGGATTTCTCCTCGAGCTCTCGAAAGTGGCGGCTACCTACTCTCCCACAACGCAGTGCAGTACCATCGGCGATGCTGAGCTTAACGACCCTGTTCGGAATGGGAAGGGGTG
>OCTX012280931.1_pt1 | contig 24887 bp, 46 predicted proteins | sample 1539691 | NCBI WGS metagenome assembly OCTX01 (sample SAMN02144231, study PRJEB22623) | gut metagenome | biome: sheep rumen | host: Ovis aries | place: New Zealand
TAATTATAAAGTAATATTTAATTATAATGGGAAATAGTGTTGATTTTTATAATCAGGGTTTTTCTATATTAAATTCTAAAATATAGGATTTATGGAATATTAAATTTATTAAAGTATATGCAACAACAATTCCATCAAACTTAGTTAAAGAATGCTTAATGAATGATCCTATTGGTAAATCTTTTGATTTAATTCCAAATTGGACAAAACAAGAAAAATGTATTAAAATAATAGAAAACCAATTGAAAAAATGAATAATAAAGAGTATTTTCAAAAAACATTAGATTCCATTGCAGATTTAAAATCTAATTGGGTTGTTGGTGCTATACCAATTCATCAAGATATTATTGATATTACGCAAAAGTTAATAAATGAATTATCTGATGATGAATTGGAATATTGGAATATTACACCGTTCGTTAACGGATCTATTATGTTATCTTATAAATACGAAGATAAAAAAATAACTATTAACATTGCACAAACTGGTATGTCATATGTTTTTAATAAAACTGGACATATTGGAGAAATGGGGCAACACCCATTTAATTCTGGAGATATTCATATGGATAATGGTTATTCTAAAATGAAATATTTAATTAAAAATGCAAAAACTTTGAATTATTAAAATAAAAGATGGATAATAAAGGATATTACAAAACATTAGGAGTTAAAGAAGATGCTTCTCAAGATGATATAAAAAGTGCATTTAGAAGGCTTTCGTTAAAATTTCATCCAGATAAGCAGGCTAATAAATCTGAAAAAGAAAAGAAAGAAGCCGAAGCAAAATTTAAAGAAATAAATGAAGCTTATCAGGTTTTATCTGATGAGACTAAGCGGCGTCAATATGATTCTGGCTCTTCATTTAATTTTGATGGTGGTTCTGGTGGATTTAATTTTAAAGATTTTAATTGGGGAAGCGAATTTCCTGGGTGGGGTGATGTTTATGGAGGTGGTTATGACCCATTCAGTTCTTTTTTTGGTAGTGGTTCTAGACAATATAATAGAAAAAGAGAACCAGATCCAGGTAAAGATATTCGTATGACAATTCCTGTGACATTAGAAGAATTGTTTACTGGTGCTACAAAGAAAGTCAAGTATGAAAGAAATGTCAGATGTCCTGTCTGTCATGGTGATGGTGGAACTGGAAAACATATATGTCCAGATTGTAATGGAATTGGAATGATAAAGACAAGAGTTCGTACTCCATTTGGATATACGGAATCTATTTCAGAATGTCAGAGATGTGGTGGAACTGGACAAGTGGTTGATAAAAAATGTTCGCATTGTAATGGATCCGGATTTATTAAAGAAGAAACAGTTCTTGAAGTTAAATTCCCAGCAGGTATGTATGATGGATATTCTCTTCAATATGTAGGAAAAGGTTCTGAATCTAAAGATATAAAAGGTAAGACCGGCGATTTCTATGCAATATGCAAGCATGTTTATGATCATGACAAATATATGATTAATAATTATGGGGATGTTTATGAAAAAATAGAAATTCCATATTATGATGCATTACTCGGAACTGAATATATTTTAGAGAAACCAGATCATAAAAAGATTAAATTAGTTATTCCATCATGTGTTGAGAATGGAAAGCACTTGAAATTAGCTGGGCAAGGATTAAAAGTTGGAGGTACAGCTGGTGATTATTATGTTATTATAGTTTACAAATTGCCAGAAGAATTAACAGAAGACGAAAGAAATGCGTTAGAAGTTATCAGATACAAAATGAAAAATCAAAAATAATTATATGGAAAATTTTAAACTTGAATTAACACACCAAAATGGTAAAAAATCTGAATTGATACCAATATCATTTAAATATACAGTTGAAGATTTTAACCAAATGAGATTTGATTTATGCTCTTTAACGCATATGCCAAAAACCGATTATAATGAAGATGATATTTCAAATTTTTATAAAATATTTGCAAAATCTTCATGGCCAAAAATCTATTGTATAAATTCTATTATTTGCAATTTTAATAAAAATGATGAAATTTATAATATTTTTCAATTATTATGTGAGCATAAAAAGGTAAAGCCTCATAATCTATTGAAGCCTCATAAACAAGATATTGTATCTGAAGGAAAAATTCAAATTGAAACTATTGATGAAATTGGAAAATTTCCAGTAATTTCTGATTTTCAATTACATTGTTGCGTACCGGTTTCGGTTGATTATGATAATAATACTATTGAAATTTCAGCGGATTTTATTGAATTAATCAATACACCAAAAAGTAAATATCAAAAATATAATGATTTATAATATAATTGGTGACATACATGGCAGACCATACTGGAAAAACCTGGTTATGGACAATGCCGTTAATATATTCGTAGGGGATTATTTTAGTCCTTATGGGTATATTTTTTCATTTGATGACTGCAAAACTAATTTTTTGGAAATTCTGAAATATAAAAAACAACAACCTGAAACTATTCTTCTAATTGGAAATCACGATGCTGAATATTGGAAATTCAAAGAATATCATGAAACATATTCTCGCCATGATTGGGATAATGAAAAAGAAATATATAGTTTGTTTGAAGAAAATAAGGAATATTTTCAAGCTGCATATTCTATAGAGAATAAAGTTTTAGTAACACACGCAGGAGTTTCATATGTCTGGTATGACAGATATAAAAACCATAATTTGGCATATGCCGCTGTATATCTTAATAAAGATTATCCAAAACAAGCTGTTTCACCATATACCGGAGAATTGGGTGATGTTTATCCAATTCCACCAACTTATTCTGAAGCAAAGTCTCCGGAAGAAGCATATAAAATGCATATGGATACATATCATAATGCATTTGCTGAAGATAATAAAAAACCTGGAAATGAAACATTTATAGAATGGCAAGATAAATTATGGAAATATAATAAAGAAAAAGAGAAATTTGAAATATTTTTAGTGTCTCCAGATGAAGTTGCAGAATTTGTTAATAAATTATGGGAAGAAAAACCGTCAGCATTTACATTCAAAGATAATGCTAATTATGATGATTATTGTGGAACATCTGACAGACAAGGGCCAATGTGGATTCGCCCAGAAACATTAAAATCCGTTAATATATTTTTATATACAGATTATTGGCAAATATTTGGCCATACGCAGACATTATATCATTTTGATGAGCTAAATTTGACAAATTCTAAAATTGAAAATATAATTATAGATAAGAAAAATAAATTAGTATGCGCAGATATTCAATCACATGGGGCGCGTTCTATTATATATAATTCAGAAAGTGAAGATATATATTTAAATGATAAAGAAGAAAACTAATAAAAAATAATTTATAAATTATGAGTAAAAATAATAGTGCATGGGGAGCTTTATTAAAAAGCTATTATAGTAATAAAGCTGCTAATAAACATAAAAATGAAAATGTTGAATATGGCGACGTGTTAGATGCAATGTATGATAATCTAGGCAGCAAGACTGTAGAGGAACCAATAGAAGAAGTTCCATCTCATATTATTATTGATGAAGAAACTGAAAAATATGTCGAAGAACATATTGTCGATGAGCCTGAACAAATTATTGAAACTGCAGTTGATGCTTATGAAGCAACAGTTGCAGATGGTGAACGTCCAATTGAATTGCAAGAAACCCCAGAGATGCATTTGCCAGATTGTCCAACTCCACGTCCAGTAGAAGAACCAAATTTTACAACGGAAGAACTTGAAGAGTTTATGCGCTTAAATAAAATTGAAGATCTTCATGAGAATAATGAACCAAAACATGTTGAACTTGAGCCAAATGAAGTTATTGTAACAGAACAACCAACAGCAACAAAGGTTAAAAAAGTTAAAGTTACAAAACCAAAAACAACAAAGACTTCAAAATCTCCACGTAGTCCAAAAACAAAAAAGTAATTTAAAGTATGGCTTGGAATGAAAAATTGTTAAAGTTATCTATTAGTGCAATTGAGCCGTATGTTGGAAATTATTTAGTTGAAAATAGGCAAAATGCTAAAGAATATATTCCAGCAACAGATTATGAAGATAAAGTTTTGAAAATTGATTTATATATTGTTTCTGAAAATAATGTTAAATGTCCAGTTCAAGTAAAAACACGAGAACGAGATTCTGAAAATTTTTCATTATCAGAAAAAGATATTAAACCAGAACAAGAAAATCGTGTATTTGCATTTGTTGATAAAACATTTTCTTCTGATGTAGTAGATAAATTAAATGAAATGGACATTGAAGATGTTAAAGAATTATTAAAGAAAGAGAATCCACATATTTATTTGTGTTCTCAAAAGAAATTAATAAATGCAACATTTAAAATAAATGTAAAAAATGGTTCACCTTATTATTTAATTCCGAAAACATTTTTAACATAGATATGAAAAAGAATAGAAGTTCAAAAATGAGCTTCTATTTTTTAATTTAATAAAAAAGTATTAATTTTGCATCGTAATTAAAAATAATAACTCTTTAAAAACTTTAAACATATGAAGATAAATCCAACTATTGAAACTGCCTCGGCATCACTTATTGCAGAATATTTGTGCAATTTGTATTCTATTGTTAAAAATCATGCAAGTAATGAATTTTCTAGATTATGGTGTGATTTGTATCGCAAAATAATGTCAAATGAAATATATGATGTTATAGTACGCAGATTTAAAGATTTTAATTGGGACCGCGCTGATGATTATGACTCATATAAGGATGAGTGTGAAGATTTTATTGCAAGTTTTAATGATTTTGCTGCCTGCGAAAATGAAAATTTATTTCCATCATTTGATGATTATGTAAAACATCATAATTGAAACAAAAAGATAATATTGTATAAAATAATAAATGGACCAGAAAATGCTTGATATGTACAAGAAAATGGTTAAACGCCAAAAACATAAGCGAATAACTAGGAATGATTATGATGCTATTCATAATTATAATACTGAAACAAATGAAGCAAATTATGAAAGGGAATAAAATATGAAATTAAAAACTTTAGTAAAACATCTTATTATGCAATGGCCATGCCTTTTTCCAAATGCATTGTCTGTTTATGATCACTTGTTTTATGTGATTGGCAATGGTTTTAGTTGGAAAAATGGTGAATTGCAAGAAATTGGTTTTAAAACTAAAACCAAAAAGCAATGTATTCAAGATGTTATGAATGATTATACAGAACGTCTCAATAATCGTATAAAAGAATTAAATGAAATGAAAAATGATGATGCAATAGATGAGAAAACATTTAATGAATTTTTAGAATTGCATAAAGCACGCTATGCAAAACATATTGAAAAAGAAATATATGTAATTGAACATGCTAAAGAACTTGCAGAGGATTTTACACCATACAAAGGATTTGTATTTTATCCTTTTTATGAAGGCTATTCAGAATGTTCACGAATTCCAAAAGATATTAAACCAGATTGGTTGGAAGGAATTAATGAGTATAATAAAATTAGAGAAAAATTGATTAAAGAAAATCCAGAATTGGAGGAAAGGGAACAATCATATGCTAAGTAAAGACGAATTTTTAAATTTTAAGCAAGCTGATTTTAGTAAACCCGCTGAAGAAGAATTGGCAATAACTGAAATGATACAAGATGCATATTGGGCGCATCAAAACTATATTTTTATTGACAAAGGAACTTTTAGTCAAGAAACTATAGATAAAGTTAAAAATGCCGGTTATAATGTAGTAATTGGTTATGGTGATGTTGCACGAATTAAAATTTCATGGTAATTATGGAAGAAAAGAAAGATTACACATTTAAAGAAATTGCAGTAATTGCAAGAACATTGGTATCTCCTAAAGTTGCATATCTTGCAAAAGAATTGGAATTTAATGTTCCAACTAATATTATTTATGAAACATTAAATGATGGAACAATATGTACATCAGATGTTAATTATTATAATTGGAACAGTCCTATATATGGAAAAGCTACATGTGCAGCGCCAACACAGGATGTACTACATAAATGGTTGAGGGAAATTAAAGGTGTGGCATTAAGCATTGAACCATATGGAGGCAATATACATACATGGATTTATAAAGTGTATATATCTGATATGTATATAAATCATAACGATATAGGTTATTCATCTACGTATGCAACATATGAAGAAGCGTATAATGCAGCTTTATATTGTGCATTAGAGTTTATTCGCACTGCTAAATGTAGAACTATAGTTGCATATGATTTATTTGGTGATCCAATTTATAAAGATGACAAACACCTTATGACAATTAAATATAATGAGTCCAGACGTTGTGGATATTTGGTAATGGATCTTCGTGAAAAGATGAATGAATGGACAGATTATAAATTTTCATATAACGATTATTTAAAGTATAAGAAAACACATAGGGTATTTGGTGTAATTACTAATAAAACATATAATCGTTTATTTCAAGCAGATAAAATAAAATTTGGTAATAAAACCGTTCCAGGTCGGCCTTTGTTGAAAACATTTTTGCATATTGAATGTAAGCCACGCGAATTAAATATATAAACAAATAATAAAATTTTAAAAATTATGAAACTATTTTCTTTTATTAAAAATCTTTTTAGCCGTAAATCAACAGAAGCCGGCGACGTAGTAAATTATGTTCCAACTCATGATGTATTTGGAGATAAGATTGATGCACATGATTATTTGGTTCCTGTAGAATATGTAGATGTTCGACGGCGCGGTTATTTGACAATTAAACAGGATTTTGATTTGTATCGTCCAGTTGAATTGAAGAATACAAATATTAAAAATGTATTGCGTTTTTCTACACTTGAATCTTATATAAATACTAATCGAGTTTCTAATTCTCGTCGTCATGATTTCATGCATGTTCATTGCAAGATGCAAGCATTCAAATAGAATAAAGGGAAATAATTATGTTTTTGTTTCCAAATTTTGATAATAACCCCTGGATTGAAAAATATAATGAGCTTGTTAGAGAAGTAAAATCTAATGAGGTATATTATAAACATACAAAAGATGTTCAACCTAAACGAAATGATAAGGAAAATACAGTCACTAAAGATTTTGTGACAATTCACCATATTATTCCTAAAAAGGTTGAAATGGGATTAGTTAAAAATAAAGAAAATTTATTATATGTTCCATTTGATTTGCATTGCAGACTTCATTATTATTTATGGAAAGCTAACCAAAAATATGCAAGTCATTTATGGTTTCTTTGTATTGCCGGAAGAAAAATGGGAATTTGGGATTTGCCAGGTGGTGAAGAAGAATATACTCAATTAAAACTCGATGTTGCCGCATATAAAAAACAAAAGAAACAAAAAGAAAATTCTAAAATAAAATAATTAAAAATATATAGTAATATGGTAGAATTTCCAATATTTAGTAAAAGTTTTGGACCAGGAGAAAATGACATTTTTGAAATTAATGTCCGTAAAACATATGTATCTGCTTCTAGCAGAAAGGTAAATACAATAGAAATTACTTTGATACCGACTTTGCGTATTTCAACATTAAATAAATTTAAATATACAATTACTTTTGCATTTTTATGTTGGTCTTTTTCCTTTACATATTGGAAGATTAAATGGTTGAAAAATTAATTTATTTATAATTATGGAATCAAAAGATAGTGAATATTATATGGGAAATAGAGATGAACTTCCTACTATTTTGACATTAAAAAATAGCAATGGTGTTATAACATTTGAATTACCATGGGATGCAGGAGCAGATGGGATTCTTAATGCGGTTTATTCTGGAATGATTGGATTGACATTTAATCCAGATGGAGTATTACAAGCTATGCAAGATTTTGTTAATGACCATAAAAAAATAGATGAAGGAAATTATGAAGAGCTTTAAAGAAACAAAATTATATAAAGTATTAGATGCAACTTGGTTATGTCTAAGATTTCCATTTTTATATCCGCGCAATAGATTTGATGGAAAGCATCATCACTATATGTTGCAACATATATTATGGAAATTACGTCCAAAAGCTGTAACAACTATTTCTATTAATACAAAAGTTCAAAAAGCAAATGATGATACATATCGTCATTCATATTTTGCATTTCTTAATAATCAAATTATTCTTAAGAAAGACGAAAGTATATTGATTATTCAGAATTATATAGATAAAAAAGAAATACAACTTAAAGATTTTATAAATCTTGAAAAGTTTTTTGTTATTGGAATGGATGTTATTTTTTCTGTTTCAGGTACGCCAATAATTCAAATATATGTCAAAACTATTGATATTAATGATACTACAAATTATGGAAGTGTAGGATATAAAAAGATTGAATTAATTGCAGATAAACGATATAATTTTAGATATAAATTATTAACATGGATTGACGAAAAGATTTTAGATAATATTTTTATTTTTCCAACATATACTGAATTAGATGCTATGGAACCTGGCTGGAGAAAAGCATTTGGAATTCAAATGTGTAAAGATTTGCGAAAGCAACTTTGGAAAGAAGGAAATTTATTCAAATATAGAATAGCGCAAATTAAAGAAAAATGGGGAGAACTTTGCTGGTATGATGAAGGCGCTTCTAATGAAATTAATAATATTATATCAAAATATGAGCATCTTTCTTGGAATACTTGTATAATTTGTGGAGAACCATCAACAAAAATTAGTGATGGTTGGATATCGCCATTTTGTGATAAGCACTTTCCTAAAGGATGTAAAGTGTATCAAGAAAAAGTAAATGGCGAATGGAAATTAACAAATGATAAAAATAAAAAATGATAATATGAAAGAAGAACAATTTGAAAATATGAATATTATTATTGGCGATGATTCAATTTTAATAAACGAAATGCAATACAGTCAAAATGAAATTAATGGGGTTCTTAGACAGCCAATAGATAAAAAACTTTATGAAAAATATAATAAAAAATATTTAATATTAACAAATAGTAGTAGTTCTATAGCAAAAAATGATTATAATAAATTGTTTTGGTCTGAACATTTTCAAACATACATTACAGCAGAATGGTAAAATAGAAAATTATAAAATTTTACATTATGGAAAAATTTAATGAAGAAAAATTTAACGAAAAAGATATAGGTTTATGGCAATCATTTCAAAATAGAAAACAACATCCGGAACGCTGTCCATATGGAATAATGTGCGTTGATGATGAAATTGGCAAAATTATAATGTATAGAGATATAAATGTTGAACAACAATGGTTAAATAAAAAATTATGAAAACAGAAAATCAAGAGATATTTATGATAGCGAACAGGATTCAGACACCTGATGGAACTATTCTTTGGAGTCGTCATCGTCATGATTATGTTGCATATGAAGATGCAAATGGTGATTATTATTTCTTAGATGGTGGTTCTGATATTTTGTGCTGGCGTTCTTCTGTTAATGAAGACGCACCAGCAAAATCACTTCAAGTTTTTAGTGATGCGCCATTTGAAGAAATTCGTCAAGTTATGTTGCGAGGAACTAAAGACAAAGACGGAGATGAAATTTGGATTCCATTATGTAAAATGAATGATCTTCATTTAATTGGTGTTCTTGATTATAATGAGAATATGGGAATTCGTTCTAAGTATGATCAGTTTATTGAAAAAGAAATTGAATATCGTAAAGAACATAATATTCATATTGCAGATGGAAAATATTCTAAAGAAGATGGGGTAAACAACATAATTTTTAAATAATATGAAACACCTTAAAAATTTAAATGAAATTAATTTAGAAAATATTTCTCCCAAAAATTTATATTGTTTGGGTGTAAACTCTTATCATTTTCATTGGGATATTTATGAAACAGACTATTACTATTATGTATTATATGATAATGAGTTGTTAAAAATGACTTTTGAAGTTTTTAAACAAATTTTAAATAAATTTGGATATAATGTTAAAAAGGAATGGTACCACTATCAAATTGATATTATTGAAACTGAATGGAAAAATGAATATAAAGATAATTTTATAATAGTAGAGGATAAAAATTTTAAAGATATATATGTAAATGATGCAGAATGGTTAAAATATATATTTAAAATTAAAAATTAAAGAAATGAATATGAAAGAGATAGATTATAGTAAAAACATTCAACTTCATATAAAGGTTCAGAATAAACCAGAAGAATGGAGACTAGGACAAGCATATTTTAATTATGCATATGAATTGTATCCTAAAGAAGTGAATGAGCTTAGAGGAACAGAATATGATTGTTTTTACGACAATAATAAAATTCCAATTTTTTTGGAAGAATTAAATAAAAAACTTTTAACATTATGAATACAATTGAATTTGAAGAAAAACCTCTTATTGTTACTGGAAAGGGCGATGATGAATTTGTAAATGATAGAATTCGTGAACTTCGAGAAAAAAGAAATAATTTGCAAAATAAAATTTATGAGTTGACAAAACAATTAATACAACTTAAAGAAGAGCGCAATAATATACAAGAAGAAATTGATAATGAATTTCTTAAACAGGAACATGCATGTGATTTAATTGGAAAATGCATTTTACTTGAAACCGACGTATATCACGTTAAGTGTGTTGAAAGATTATTTAATGGAGTGCGGGTTGGTTCAGATTGGAGTTATAATATATCATCTAAACATGTTTATTGTTCTCCATATAAAATTAGGTATTGTTCTATTTCTTTTAATGAATTAGATACATTATTAAATAATAATAATGAAAAATGTAAAATTATATCAGTTGAAAATGCAGTAGATACACTTAAGAAATATATGTTAGTATATGAAACTGATGTAAAGTAAAAAATTAATTTTGTTTAATAAAATTTAATAAAAATATGAAAAACGAATTGAACGGCCTTATTATGCAGGCAATGAAAGAGCATAAAAAGATGAGACTTGAAGCACTTCGTGCAATTAAAACGGCTTTTATGAATTGGGAAACCAGTAAAGAACATGCTGGCCAAGAATTAACAGAAGCAGATGAGATTCAAATTATCAAAAAGTTGATTAAACAACGTGAAGAGTCCATAGAAATCTTTATGGCAAATGATCGTATTGAATTGGCAAATGAAGAGCATGCACAAATGCTTGTTCTTAAAGAATTTTTACCAGTAGAAGCAACAGAAGAAGATATTTTGAAGTGTTTCAATAATGTAATTGAACAAAATGGTATTGAACCTATTAAAAAGAATATGGGTACTATTATCAAAATGATAAAGAGTTCTCTTCCCAATGCAGATGGAAAATTAGTGGCAACAACTGTTCAAAAGCATTTAAGTTAATTATGACAAAAGATGAGATGCTAAAAGAATGCTTTGCTGATAATTATGCAATTATTCAGCAGCAAATAAAAGAAGCAATGCTACATGGCGAGCATCATATATATGTTGGCATTGAAGGTTTCGACGGATTTAAACCAGAGCGTTTATGCACATACGAAACTCGCGATAAGTTAATTGAAGACGGTTTTGAAGTAATTGATGCAGATTATGACGAATGGAAAATAAGTTGGTGAATTATGATAGAAGATGTTTTAGCATGCACAGGAATTGCTATACTATATACGTTTGGCGCTTTAATTATAACTTTTATTATATTAATAATCAGAATTAAAAAACGTAATAAAAATAAAAACTAATCATTGGCTTATGAATAATGATTATATAGATAATACAGTTAATCCGGGAGATGATTTTTTCAAATATGCAACTGGCAATTGGATTAACTTGCATCCTCAATTACCAGAGTACCCACGTTGGGATATTTGGGCTAATTTGGATAATGAGAACAAAGAAAAGATTAATACACTTATAAAGAATCCTGGAAATTCTGAAATAGGACGAAAGATTAAAATTTATAAAAACATTTTTTCTAATTGGAAGAAAAGAAATGAAGACGGAATTATTCCATTAAAACAATTCCTTTATAAAAATGTTTATTCTCTATTCACAAGAGAAGAAATAATTGAATTTTGTGCTAAAGAACATTTTCCGTTATTCTTTAGTTTAGATCTTTCTATAGATTTAAAGAATTCTAATTACTATGCATTATATGTTTCTCAATCAGGAATGCTTCTCGGAAATAAAGATTATTACTTGAATAAAACAGAAGCAAACAAAAAGATTCTCAAAGCATATAAAAAATATATTATTAGTTTATATAAACTATTTGGAAAAACAGAAGAAGTTGCAAAGGAAAAATTCAAAATACTTTTAAAGATAGAAAAACAAATTGCAAAGGTTTCATATTCAGAAGAGGAGCTTCAAAATCCAGAATTAAATTATCATAAGAAGAATATAGAAAAGCTCTCTAAGAGTATCAAATTTGATTTTAATAAGTTTCTATATCTTTATGGATATAATGCGTCTAAAGACGTTATAATTGGCCAAGAAAAGCAATTTAAGCTAGCTTGCAAGTTATTTAATACATTAGATATTGAAGATCTGAAAACTATTTTAGAGATTCATATTATTACTGCATATATTAATTTATTTGATGATAAATCTAGAAAAATCAAATTTACTTTTTCTAAAGCATTTTCCGGAGCTAAAGTTGATATGCCTAAAAAGAAAAGAGTTATCAATTCAATTAATGGATTATTCAGTGATGCAATTGGACAATTATATGTAGAGAAATATTTTTCTAAAGAAGCTAAGGAAGATGTCAAAGAAATAGTTGACAATTTAATTATATCATTTAAGAATGTTTTAAGTGAGCATAATTGGTTATCTGAAAATACAAAGAAACTTGCATTTGAAAAGTTGAATAAAATGAGAATCAAGATTGGTTATCCTGATATTGTTGATGATTATAGTGATATGCCAATTGATGAATCATTAACTTTATTTGAAAACAGAAGAAATATTTCCAAATATTTTTTTGAGAAAAATAAAGAAAAATATTATAATAAACCTGTTAATAAAGACGAGTGGTTCTTTCCGCCTCAGACTATTAACGCATATTATTCACCGACATTAAATGAAATTTGTTTTCCGGCTGGAATTCTTCAAGGAGATTTTTATCAATATGGAAGAGGCATTGCAAAGAATTATGGTGGAATCGGAGTTGTTATCGGGCATGAAATGACACATGGATTTGATAATCATGGAAGACAATTTGACGCATCTGGAAATATGGTTTCTTGGTGGGCACCAGAGGAAATAGAAAAATTTAATAAATTGACAGAGAATACTGTTAATCATTTTAACGAATTAGATGTTCTTCCAGATTTAAAAGCCAATGGAACTTTGACACTCGGAGAAAATCTTGCAGATTACGGAGGAGTTAAAATTGCATATAATGCTTTAAAAGAAAAAACAGAAGATATTGAAGATTTAAAGAAATTCTTTATTAGTTTTGCAACTGTCTGGGCCGGAATCAATACTGAAGAAGGATTAAGAACTCAGACAATAACAAATGAGCATTCAGTTAATTTTAACCGAGTTAATGGAACACTTGCAATGTTTACACCATGGTATGAGGTTTTTGAAATAACACCAAAAGATAAGATGTTTATTCCGATATGCAAAAGAGCTAAGATTTGGTAAAAATTATAATATTTTAATTGATAATAGAGGTTAAATATTTTTAACTTCTATTATTTTTGAAACAATAATTAAATTTTATGTATAATTTATAAATTTTAAATATATTTGATTATGAAGGCATTACTTCCAGAAGGAAAACATAAATTTAGCGGCATTGACTCATATACTTGCCCTGGTGATTATTGGTGCGAGCGTGCAGGATATTATATTGTCATAGATGGCGTTGTTTATGCTTTTGAGTGCGATCCTGACGATGGATATCGTAGTTATGGAAATTTGTATATTCCAGAAAATATATCTGAGAATAATATAAAAAATAGGTTTCCAGCACAGGATGTCATTATTACACAGCATCATAGAGAACATACAGATGGAAATAAACATTTTTATAGTATAACCAATGCTGAAACAGGAAAAACTATTTTAGAAATTGGAACGGATTATACAGATTCTTATTATCCTGTTGCAATTTGTCATTACTATCCAGAGAATATGGCTATTAATCAGCAGGCAACTAATGTGACAGATACTTCAGACAATAATTATAATAATGATTGGGTTATTACTTCAACAGGGATGGCTGGATATTATCAAGTTGATGAAAATATTGTATATAGTTATAATTAATTTTAACTTCTATTTTTTAATTTAAGAAAAAAGTATTAATTTTGCACTGTAATTAAAAATAAGTATAACTCTAAAATTACCAAATTATGGAAACAACAGTAACATTGTTTGACAATAGAACACTTCAAAAGGTATTTCTTCATGATGGTATCAAAGCTATTTTGAATAAACGTAAATTGCCGCTTCGTCTTGAGAATGAAAAGGATGGACGTGTATTTTTCAGTGATGTGCAAGATTACATTATCAAGCATGATTCCCATGGATTGTATACTACATATAGAAATATTATGGATGCATTCAAAAAATATGGAGTGAATAGTGGAGTGGAACTGGTTGTTGCAATGTTTGACCATAAAGAACAACTCGTAGAACAGGGTTATGATATGTCTAAAATTAAAGATCCAAAAGAGCTTATCAAGAAATATAATGTAGTTAGCCACAATAGTTATATTGATATGGACACTGCACGCACTCTGGTTGTTCGTTCCAAATATGGAAACTATCCAGTTTTATTTTATGATTGGAATGGACCGGTTCGTGATTGTCCTGCATTGTGGGCAATTAAAATGGATTATCATTATCAGACCGGCTGTAGTTATTATGAGGCCAGACCTATTCTTTATAGCACCTGGATGGATCTTCCAAAAGAGTTGCAAAATGCAACATGTATTGTAGATGATTCTGATATGGAAGATGAAGCAGAAATTGCATAATATTTAAAACAAATCAAAATTTGAATTTAATATGAAAGCTGAAGATTTAATGATAGGCGACTTGGTTATCAGAAAATGTGTTCCGGAAGAGCCTATGCGTGTATATGACATAAAAACATCATCAGGTATAGCATATTTAGATCAAGATGGGCGTGGTGTAACAGAGAAGTTTGAGAATATCGAACCAATTTCACTTACTAAAGAAATATTGTTAAAAAGTGGATTTAAAGAGTTTTCTGGAGGTGGTTGTATAATTAAAGAACTTGATAATGATGAAATACCAACACTTTATATTTGGGATGGAAATGATTCTATATATGTAGTTGATGAGTATTCAACAAATAAATACACATACATTAAAGACTGTAAGTATGTGCATGAGTTTCAACATGAATTAAAATCTTGCAGAATTGAAAAATATATTGTATTATGAAAACGCTATTTGTAGTTTGGAAAATGAATGATGGCGCACTTAGAAGTGATACTATCAAAATAGAAGGCAAAGTAAATCAATATACTGTTGAACGAGCGGTTCATAATAAACTTGGTTATTATGATCATTATGATTTTGACAGACTTATCTCTTGGCAAGTAGAAGAGGAATTTACAGGTGAAGAACGAGATGAATTTTGGAAATCTAATTAAATAAAGGAATAATATCATGACAAAGAAAGAGATGATTGAAAGCTTAAAGAATGTTCCAGATGATGCTATTATTCTTGCAGTTGATTGTGGGAAAAACGGAATATGCTATGGTGCATATTGGGGTTCTGATAATGAATTTGAATTTATCGAGGATATTATGCAAGGTGCAAAGTATGTCCCGCTGAGTAGTAATTTTAAATTGAGCAATTATAAGTAATATGAAAGCAAGAGTACCGCAAGTTGGTGAAAAATTACATTTCTTTGATGACGGAAAGGTAAGTGATAGCCGCCATTATATGGCTGTTGTTACTCATATTCTTACTCCAGAGCAAGCAAAGCTGGTTTTTGTTGATCAAAGAGCTTTTTGTGAATGTCATTCTATTGATTTTGAAGAAAATAAAAGATTATCACTTTTAGATATTCATGCAGAAGAAGTAAAAGTTAGTGATTGGCTTTATGCAGATCAAACTGATTATTTTATTGCATGTTCGATTCCAGAGTTTGATGATCATATTATTTGGTTTGTGCGAACTAAAGATTCATATCAATCTTGGTTTTCTATGAATATTCAATCAAATTGGCAAGGTGGATACCTTGACGTTGACGGAGAACGATATCAACGAATGGTTAATGAAGGATATACATATTCAGAAAGGATTTAATTATGACAAAAGAAGAGTTTAAACAATATTCAGAACTTCAAGAGAAGTTTGCAAAGGATGTATTTCGTGTTGTTGGTTTTTTAAAAGAAATTGACTCAGATTTAAAATTTGTTTCCGAATTTCAATTAGATGGTGATAGTATTAAAACTCATGGTTGGGAATATGGAATGTATCAATATAGTGAAGAACATTATAGTTGGTTTGATGCAGATATGCTAACATGGTCTGATGAGCAATTACGTGAATATGTAGATGAAAAAATTAAAGAACATGAATTAGTCGCCATTGCAAAAGCAGAGTTATCTAAAAAGCAAATGGAGGAAGAGGAACGTAGAGAACTTGAACGGTTAAAAGAAAAATATGGAGAATAATATGACAAAGGAAGAAATTTTAAAAGAGCGATATACTCTTAAAGATATTTATGGTGAACATAGTTATCATAAGTATGTCGAATTTGGAGAAAAATATAAATACATGTTTAGTTCTGGTTCAGGTGAAGCTTTACTAGCAGGAAAATGTTATCTTGAAATTACTATAACGTGCATTAGAAGTGGTGTAGCTTTTTATACGGTTGAAGGGCATCCAGAAAAAGAATTTCATTGCGATTTGAAATCAGCAATGTGTGCATTCTTTGAGCCACAAAATCCTGATGTAGAACTTGTTAATAAGCTTATTAAAGAAAAAGAAGACTTTAATGATCTTTTAGATGGTAAAATTAAAAAATTTATTTAAATATATGAGAGTATTTGATATTATTTTGGGACTTATTATGATCCCTTTTGGAATGGTTGGTTTTCTTAGTATTGCCACATTTGCAACAGTTTTGTGGATTCCTTATTTTATTTGGATAATTATCAGTAAAGTGTTCTTGCCAAGTATTAATGATGATTTCATTGAGTTTATTTTTATTTGTTATGGACTAGCAGTAACGTGTTTAATTGCACCATTTGGAATTATCGAATCCGGAGTGAAAATAAACAAATAATTAAATTAGTATTATAATAATTAAAAATAAAAATTTATATATAAGATATATGGAAGAAAATGAAGTAATGGAACCGCAATATGGGTTTTGGCTTGTAGAAATTACGTCTGAACAAGAAGATGAAAATGGAAAAGTAAAGAAAGTTAAAGAAATTCACCTAGTAGATGCTACATGTGTCACTGATGTAGAAAAACGTGTAGCTGATGAAATGAAAGGAACAATGTGGGACTGGAAAATTAGTCAAGTGCGTCAATCTAAAATTTCATTGGTATATTAATTAAATTACTAAGATTACTTTAATAAGTATCATGAATGTTTTTAATATGATAAAGGCTTGTCGTGAGGCAAGCCTTTATCATTTAATAAATATAATGAATGATAAAATTATAATAGTTAATTATGAATATAAATGTTAAAAATGTAGTTGATAAATTCTTCAGTAATAATGATGTGACTATTGAAGGACAAGGACCTAAAACATTTAATAGAGAAGGCCTTTCAATATCATTAAAAACAGAACCAATGAAATATTTTGTTTTATTGACATCTAATAAAAAGAACGTTGATTGGATTATTCATTTTGAAAATGAATCTGAGAAACCATTTACAGATGAAGAAAAATTTATTTTATTTGACGCTGTTGCTGATATTATTCAACCAGATGATATTGTGACTACTGAAGGTGGTGTGACACCTGGTGGAATCTCTGCATTAAAACACATGCCATTCCATGGTTTTGAAATAATTGGAAAAAATTCAGGACAGCACGTTTATTGGGCATCAAACCGAATGCTTGATAGAGAAAAATTTGACAGATGGATTCAACATGCGGACAAAGATGATTATAGAGTTAATAATAAACAAGAACCACTGACAGTTGAAAATACAAGACCAGTTGTCAAGATTCTTAGAAAAAATAAAAGAGAGAATTAAATAAGTTCTCTCTTTTATTGAATTTGTAATTTATTTAGCTTCTTTATTAACTAAAATAGAAGCAAAATCATTATATTCAGAATATACTGTTAATTGTCCTGATTCAACTCCGCCTCTTAGTATTGTTTGGAAAAATTCAACAGCTATATAAGTATTGTATAATTTGTTTATTGCATTAGCGTCAAATGGCCCAGATGTAAATAGTTCAGATGGTTCGGGACTAATAGTTGTTTCACCAATAACTACTCTTGAACCTCCTGTTTCGGTATCTGTATCTGTTTCAATAGAAACCGTACTACTAATATCTATATAATGGACACTATTTTTATTATTTGGGTCATCAAAATAAACACCATATATGCGAGTATCAGCTCCATTGTCTGAATAGTCAAAACATATATGTGGGTATAAGAATACAATTCTATCTACACCATACAATGTTATTAAACATGGTATTACTGTATCTTTATCTACATCTGCAACTTCATCAACGTCATCAGATGCTGCCAGTTCTACATTTATTTTACAATATTCAAAAAATGAACTGTATAAAAATGGATCCCATTGAATGGATGGTCCATTATTACTAAATACTGGATTATATGATGTATTTTCATGCTCTTCTCCAGTATCAGGATCAATATAACCAGGTTCACCGATTAATTTCTCAACTGCTTCAGCATCAAGTGACAATACTAATTCATCAAAACCATCAAAAACATCATTAATACTACTATAAACATTTTCTTCATATATTAGCATATATTTTGTATTTGCCGGTTTATATACTGGAACTACTTTTCCACTTTCAGGATCTACCTAAATAGTTATTGTTTCATCTTTAACACCACTATTCTTAGCAACAACTAAACCTCCATTCTATCCTTTAATCATACAAACCTATGGTGTATACAAACCAGGACATGCGATTGCTTCAGCTACGCTATTAAAACTTGTTATATGTTTCATATTTTTTAATTTATTTTTATTCATTATATTTATTTTCACTTAAAAACTATTTCATACATTTTTATATAATTATTAAATGAAATTTGATTTAAAGATTTAATAGTTTATGAATAATTTATATTTTGAGATTTTAGCATTTTTTTATATTTTAAAAGACCCAAGTTTAATTAAAAATTTCAATAAGAGATTCTTTACTGAACCGACTATTGTTTCAATTTTTGATTATGCTCAAGATTTTGTCAATCAATATAAAGAGGAACCAACTCCTGAACAACTTTATGAATTGATTAAAGTTTCTGGAAAAGAAGAGGTTGGACTTGATTCTATTAAAACACTTTGGCAAAACCAATCTGGACTTTCTAAATACAGTGATGACTGGTTGAAAACTAATATTTCAGCATGGGGAAAATTCAGAAGTTTTTATACTGGATTGGAAAATACTATTGCTTATGTCAAACAGCTTCCAACCAATATCGCATATACAGATTCTGAGATGTATATTAATAGAGCTTCTAATATATTCAATAATGGAGCATCGTTTTCGGTTAATACTACAGAAGGATATGATTTCTTTGATTTGGAAAATCACGTTATCAAAGAGGAAGATACACACTCAACCGGATACAAATTTATGGATTTGTGTCTAAAAGGCGGATTTATGAAAAAAGGCCTTTATATTATAATGGGTGCACCAAAAGTTGGAAAATCTCAATGGCTTTGTAATTTGGCTGCAAACTCAGTGAAAATGGGATATAATACAATTTATATTACATTGGAAATGAGTTATCAAAAAGTTTCTAATCGTATTGGATCTAATTTATTCAATATCAATATTGATGATTATCAGAATGCGTTGAAGGATAAAAACAAAATGAAACAAGCGGCTCAATCATTCCATAATAGTTTAATGATTCCTGCCGGCAAATTTTATCTTGAAGAGTTTCCAACATCAACTGCAACGGCATCAGATATTGAAAACTTTGTTTTGAAAAAAGAAGCAGAATTATCAAAGTTATATAATTGTGAATTTAAATTTGCAAATGTTTTTATTGATTATGTTAATATTATGAGAGACCAAAGAGGAAACTCTGGAGACAATACATATATAAAAATTAAAAATATTTGTGAAGATGTTCGTGCAGTTGGACAAAGAAATCAATGGGCCATGATTTCAGTGACTCAGCTCAATGGTGATGGATATGAATCAACTAATTTGTCAATGGCTAATGTTTCAGAATCTAAAGGATTGATTGCAACCGTTGATGCCTTATTTGGAATTATTCAAACCGCTTTAATGCGAGCATCTAATGTCTACTATCTACAAAGTTGCGCCCTCCGCGATTCTCCGCATAACGGTGATAAAAAGAAATTTATTTGGGACCCATTCCATTTGAGAATTACTGAAGACACTAGTGAAGATATTATTCCGGATACTGTCGAGATTCCTGCAATATACAGATCTGCAACAGCAAGTGAAATAGACAAAGTTAATAAGAAGAAAAAACTTCAACAAACTATACCAACCACTCAACCACAATTTAGTGATAATGCATTAGCACAAGTAAATGTGGATGCTGGCATAAAAAATACTGAAAGTTTGTTTGCAGTATAATAAAAATAAAAATATAATAATCTTATGGAAAATTATTTAGAATTAGCATATCATCTTATTGCAAAAGCAATATTAACAAAGGCTAATGAAATCCAAACTAAAACAAAACTTCATACAAATGATATTGAAATTATAATTAATAATTCAATATTTGAAAATATGAAGAAGTTTATAAATGATACAGAAGGAAAAGTTATCAATTATAAAGTTGATGATAATCCATCAAAAATTTATTATGTTGGAACATTTGCTGGCATGAAATGCTTTATTGACACTACAGAAAACAGTTATAGTTATCAAGCATATGCAAGATATAAAAAACCAAATGAATTCAGATATTATGTCGAAGACATTAATTTTTTAGATGGAATTGATGATGCAATCAAGAAGTTCTTTGCTTGATTTTTATATAAATTTTCTCAAAAAATATCATCTCGATTACTTACGGAGTAGTCGAGATTTTTTATAAAAAATTGAATAAATATATCACATACAGAATAAAAACAAAAACATATTTGCTGAATAAAATAATTAAAGAAAAATTTAAATCGAAAACAAATTTTAATAAAAATTAAGCATCAATTATTATGGCTCGTATAAACACTGCGAAGACACTCCATAATTCTTACTTTGATGGGAAAAATTACGATTTAAACTTTAACAGCACAGCACCAATGTAGGTGCACCAAGATGTGGCTTCACAATATGATTATGCTACTACCGATGATCCAGAATTATTAACAGATCGTAAGGATACTGCAGAAATCATTTATAAAATTTTTGTGGACTCTTCTTATAATGATGGACGTTTCTTAATTGAAGGAACATAGGTTATGAAGATTCCAAAAGATTCTATTGGTGAAGTTTTTAATTACGTTAAGGATGAGCTATTAAAGGTTAAGAAACTAAATCCAATAGAACTAATCATTTCTATTAATGAGTTCTTTGATCTAAACTACGACTATGTTTATCGTAAAGTTTTAACTCCCAAAATGAAGCAAGAATTATTAGAAGATTACTACAAAAATGAAGGAGTTAAAAAACAAGTTAATGAAGGTTCATCAATCAAGTTATTTTAATTCTTTTATTTAGTAAAAAATCTTAAAAAATAAAAAAAATATATAAAAATTTATGAAGGTAGAAAAGCGAGACGGAACAATTCAAGAATTCAGATTTGAGAAAATCAAGCGAGTTATCGAGAAGGTTTTCAATGACAAATAGGTTAATGAAGAAGTTCCAGAAAAATTTATCGAACAGGTAAAGCAATACTTTGATAACTTCATAGAAAAGCACGATGAAACATTCGTTATGCCTATTGAAGACATTCAGGATGTGATTCGTGATTTTCTTATTAAGAAGAATAAAATCAAAGCTGCTGAGGCCTTTATTTTATATCGGAAGAAACGTGAAGAGATCCGAGATGAAAAAAGTTGGATGACAAAAGAAATCACAAAGAAACTTAATGCTAAAGATGTTGAAAATCAAAATGCAAACCTTGATGAAGCATCATTTGGTGGACGTATTGGAGAAGCATCTAGAGTTGTGACAAAGAATATGGCATTGAAACATATGTCAAAACAATTCAGAGATAATCACAACAATAATGAAGATTATATTCATGACCTCGATAGTTACGAGATCGGTATGCATAATTGTTTGTCAATTCCATTTGACAAATTATTGAAGAATGGATTTTCAACACGTCAAACAGATGTTCGTGGAGCAAATTCAATTAATACTGCATCTCAGTTAGTAGCTGTTATTTTCCAAATTCAATCATTACAACAATTTGGTGGTGTTGCAGCAACACATATTGATTGGACAATGGTTCCATATGTAAGAAAGAGTTTTAATAAACACTTCAGAGATGGTTTAGTTTATTGTGAAGAACAACCAGATCAAGTTGAAGTTTATAAAAATCCATCAGGAAGCAAAATTGAAGATGTTTCAATTGAAGACAGCTGGTATAAAGCTTTTCCAAAAGCATATCGATATGCAATGGATATGACAAAGAAAGAAGCACACCAAGCTGTTGAAGGACTCTTCCATAATTTAAATACCCTGCAGTCAAGAAGTGGAAACCAGTTGCCATTTACTTCATTAAATTATGGAACCTGCACACTACCAGAAGGACGTATGTATACTAAAGCAATTCTTGAAGTATCTCTTGAAGGCCTTGGCAAATTTGGTAGAACATCAATATTCCCATGTCAAATATTCCAAATTAAACATGGAGTTAATGATAAACCAGGAACACCAAATTATGATCTTAAACAATTAGCATTGCAATCAACAAGTAAGCGTTTATATCCAAATTATTGTTTAACTAATTGGAGCAATCATGAAAAGTGGGTAGATCTTGACAGAAAGAATAAACAAGAATATATTGACTCTTTAAGTGAAGATAATTATAATGCATTAATTGAACAATTAGAGAAACATCCAGAACTTAAGGAATTATTGGATTTGGAAGTTGTTGATAATAAAATTAAAACTACTAGAAATGAACGTCCTGTTGAAGCTTTTAGCACGATGGGTTGTCGCACAGTCAACGGTTATGACGTAAATTTCATGGATGAATATAAACGCAATATTGATGCGGTTATTGATGATAGACTTGATGATGTTTCTGATGATATGGTTTCTGGAATTCAAAAAGACGGACGTGGAAATATTGCTCCTATTACCGTGATTCTTCCAACTCTCGCTATGGAAGCTAAAGATCAAGTGTTAGCAGAACATAATAATGAAGATATGTCTGAAGATGAATTTAGAAATAAATGTGTTGAAGCATTCAAAGTTCTTCTTGAAAAACACATTAGAATGTGTAAAGATGAATTGCTTGAAAGATTTGCACATATTGCAAGCCAATCTCCAAAATCTGCAAGATTTATGTATGAGAACCACACAATGGCGGGTTATCATGAAGAAGAGGGAATTCGCTCAGCATTGAAACATGGAACTATTGTTATTGGACAACTTGGTTTAGCAGAAGCATTACAAATTTTAGTTGGATGTGATCAATGTGATGAACGAGGAATGAAAGTTGCTAAAGAAATTGAACAAATGTATAATGATTTGACAGCTGAATTTAAGAAAGAATATAAAATGAATTTTGGTGTCTATTATACTCCTGCAGAATCTCTTTGTTATACCGCATTCAAGAAGTGGAAAGACAAATATGGAGATATGGAAAATGTCACATATTATATTGATGAAAATGGTGAAAGACATGATAGAGAATACTTTTCGAATTCGGTGCATGTACCAGTTTATAAGCATTTATCGCCATTTGAGAAAATTGATATTGAAAGCCAATTAACTGGATATTCTAATGCCGGATGTATTACTTATGTTGAAGTAGATGGAGCTGTTATTCATAATATCGAAGCACTTGAAGAATTAGTTGATTATGGTATGGATCATGATATTCCATATTTGGCAATCAATTTGAATAATGCTGGCGATATGTGTGAAGATTGTGGTTATCAAGGATATATTCCTGGAAAATGTCCAAAATGTGGAAGTGGAAAAGTGACACGTCTTCGTAGAGTTTGTGGTTATTTGACAGGAAACTATAAACCAACATGTGATGATGAAGGTAATGTTATTATTGCTGGTGCATTTAATCAGGGCAAAGTTGTTGAAACAGATCAACGTGTTATTCATAAGAAAACAATTGATTTGACAAAAAGTTATTTAGACAATTAAGTTTATAAATAATAAAATACATAAAAGAGAAACCAAAACAATAAAATTTTACAATTTAATTGCGTATGAGAGTTTTAACAATAACAACCCCTGATGTAGAAAATGGTTTGGGAAACAGAGTAACGATTTGGTTTGCAGGATGTTCGCATAGATGCGTAGGATGTCATAATCAGCACACATGGGATTACAACCAAGGAACTCCACTTATTGAATCAGGAGTTATCAGTAAGATATTTAAAGAAGTAGATAAAGAATATATATCAGGCATTACATTAGCCGGTGGAGATCCATTTTCACAAACTGATGAGTCATTAAATGAATTATTAGCATTTATTATAAAATATAAAGAAATATTTCCTGATAAAGATATTTGGATTTATTCTGGAGCAACTTATGAATCTGATATGTTACACCCAATTAAAAAACAAATTTTAGATATGTGTGATGTTATGGTTGATGGGCCATTTATATTAGCATTGAGAGATCCAGATTTAGCATTCCGTGGAAGTTCTAATCAAAGAGT
>OCTX012273856.1_pt1 | contig 24872 bp, 20 predicted proteins | sample 1539691 | NCBI WGS metagenome assembly OCTX01 (sample SAMN02144231, study PRJEB22623) | gut metagenome | biome: sheep rumen | host: Ovis aries | place: New Zealand
ATAGTGAATGCAAAGTCACGTACATTTTCCGCGACATATACGTTATCGATCTTGGTTCCGGTAGAAGCGACCAGGTAACCATCCGGTACATCGATCGAGACCCGATAATCAGAGATCTCAGTGTAGAAAGCATCTCCAATATCCACATATGGCTGTACAAGCCATTCTCCATTTTCAAAAAGTGCCGGCGTGATCAGCACATTTCCGAAATTATATGTATTGTTATAAAACCCGAACCGATCAGCGATCAGGGGGATCTTCACGCTGTATTTCATATCAATGGTTACCACTTTCCCGTTTGCAAGTGGAGAGGGAAGAGAAAGTTTATATACGGTTTCTTTTACCTGTTCCATTTTCAGAACATCTGTTCCAATCGATATTTTATCTACCTCAATGCCGCCTTCCTTTTTCGAAAAAGCATTAGGGATCAGGTTGAAGTAGATCTCGTTAAGTTCGGATCCGGTATTGTTCACATAAGAAAGCTTCTGTTCCACATCGGCTGAATTTGATTCTTCGTTAAACTTCACGTTGATGTCATACTGATTCTTCGGACGCTGGGTAAGATTTATGATCCGGTCGTCCTTGATTTCGGATTCTGTTGTCTCCGATTGGGTATTTTCCGTTTCTCTTCGGGAGGCAATAATCCCAATATCACTTGTATCAGGTGTTTTATGAGTCACTTTTTGTGTCTTGCTATTACATCCTGCTGCTGAAAGAAGAATGGATGTAAGTATGACTCCAAGAATTGCTTTTTTCATGTTGGCTCCTATTTCTTTTGATGGTCTCATTGTACTGTTCATTTATTTCGGAAAAGCTTTCTATTCTGTCATATGACATATTTGTCATTTAATTTTGTTTTTCGAAATCCGTGGAAAGAAGATACATATTCTCTGCTGTGGTATAATTTTGCTGATTACATTTACTGATCTATGAAGAGGTATAAATGAGCGAAAAGAACTCGAATATCAACTGGTTTCCCGGCCATATGCGCAAGGCCCTGAACGAGGTCTCTGATAAGCTGAAATATGTAGATATCGTCTTCGAAACAGTCGATGCGAGAATTCCGATCTCCAGCAGAAATCCGGAACTCGACTCACTTGTTTCCAAAAAACCGCGTATCGTTGTCCTGAATAAAGCGGATCTTGCGGATGAGAAGGTAACTTCTGACTGGCTCTCTTTCTATAAAGAACAGGGCATTCCGGCGATCGCGATCGATGCTTCTCATAAGAAAGGCCTGGATAAACTTCGTTCCATGGCTGTAGATGCCTGCTCGGATGTGCTTGTAAAATCCGAGGCGAAGGGCAGAATCGGCCGTCCTGTACGTGCCATGGTCGTTGGTGTCCCGAATTCCGGTAAATCCACACTGATCAATGGCCTTTGCAATAGGAAAATAGCTGTAACCGGTGATATGCCGGGTGTTACGCGTGACTTTAAGTGGGCGAGAACCGATGGCCAGCTGGAACTTATGGATATGCCGGGCGTACTCTGGCCGAGACTCGGAACACCTAGAAATCAGCTTGTTCTTACGTTGACAGGTGCGGTTAAAGTGGAAGTGGTTGATGTGGTGGAAGTTGCTTTTGCCGGAATGAAACTAATCGAAAAACTCTATCCGGAAAATTTTTATGCCAGATATAAGCTTGCTCCATATGGTTCGGAGGACTATATCGAGGACGATTACGAACGTTTTGAAGAAGCTGCAAGAAAGATGGGATGTATCCTTTCCGGCGGAAGGATCAACGATGAGCGTTTCGCCAAGCTACTGATCGATGATTTCAGAAGTATCCGTATCGCCAGGATCTCTCTGGAGACCCCGAACCAGCCTGATTAAGGAGATTGATTATGACTCGTGAAGAGAAATTAAAAGAAAAGTATGAAGTCATGTCCGCATTTGAAAAAGAGTGTGCGGAAGAAGGTATGCCTTTGTGCTGTGGTATTGATGAGGCGGGGAGAGGACCGCTCGCAGGACCTGTCGTCGCTGCTGCATGCATCCTTGATCCGGAAAAGCCGATCTACGGCCTGGATGACTCTAAGAAATTATCTCCAAAGAGAAGAGATGCGCTTTATGATGAGATTGTAGCGAATGCAAAAGCGTTCTGCGTGATCCGAGTGGAACCTGCGGATATTGACCGTATCAATATCCTGGAAGCAACGAAAAGTGCGATGAGACTTGCGGTTTCAGGTCTTGCTATAAAGCCGGATGTCCTTCTAATTGACGCGGTGAATCTTTCCGGTACCGGTATTCCCGTAAAGCCGATCATCAAGGGAGATGCGAAATCTAATTCCATAGCTGCCGCTTCGATCCTCGCCAAGGTTTCCCGAGACAGGATCATGGAAGAATATGATAAAGAATATCCGGGATATGGATTTGCCCAGCATAAGGGATATGGAACGGCAGCGCATTATGCCGCGATCCATGAACTGGGGATTTCGCCGATTCATAGAATGTCGTTTTTGAAAAAGATGCATTGATCGGATGGGATTATTCTTCCGGCGCTGGTCCTCGGTCGTTGACCTGCGGAGGCGCTCTACAGAATAATCCCATCAAATCATGATTTATATTCAATAAAGGAGTGCCAATGACTAGGAATCAGGAAGTTGGTAAAAACTCTGAGGACTTTGTGTCGAAGTATTTAGAGAAGCGCGGTGCTACTATTCTTGAAAGGAATTTCGCCGTTCATAATGCTGGGGAGATCGATATAATTTGTGCTTATAAAGAGAAGATCCTGGTGATCGAGGTGAAGTCCAGGGATTTTCGGACCAGATACGGAACTCCGGAAGAAGCTGTGACAGCAAGTAAGCAGCAGAAGATCATGAGAACAGCTCTGGAATACTGCAAAAAGAATCATATCGCACTGGAACGTGTATCTTATTTTGTTGCCGGTGTGATCCATGATGTTTCCGGGAATATATTAGATGTTAAGTTTTCACCTTTTTAATGATGTTATGGTATTAGAAATGAGCAGGATGTCATTTATACACTATAAGAGAATACTTTTACTTGTCCTTACAATATGCCTCATTCTTCCTTGTGGATGCAGCAAACGCGTTCAGAATGATTCTTCGTTCATGACGGAGAAAACTACCTCAGATACTGAAACTTCGACGCTTAGTATTGAGTCATCTAATGAACAAAACAGTTTAGAAGTGCACTTCATCGATGTAGGGCAGGGCGATGCTTCACTGATTATCTGTGATGGGCACGCTATGCTGATCGATGGAGGCCCTGCAAAACAGTCTGATCTGATGTATGCATATCTGAAGAAATACGACATCTCACATCTTGATTATATAATTGCGACGCATCCCGATGATGATCATATCGGCGGCCTTTCCGGTGCGCTTCAGTATGCTGATGCGGATCATGCCTTCTGCCCGGTAACAGAACATGATACATATACATTTAAGAGTTTTGAGGAGAACCTGCAGAGTCGTGGAATAAGTATCGAATGTCCGGCTTCAGGATCAACTTTTGAACTAGGAAAGAGTTCTTGCACGGTGTTAGGACCTATCGATATGAATTCGGAAAAGACGAATAATCTTTCTATCGTGATCCGGATGCAGTATGGAAATACTTCGTTTCTTTTTACAGGTGATGCAGAGCAGGAAGAAGAGGATTTTCTCTTAAACTCAGATCAGGAACTGCGGTCTGATGTCCTGAAAGTGGCTCATCATGGAAGCGAATATTCAACGTCAGATAGGTTCCTTTCTGCTGTCCATCCGCAATATGCAGTTATTTCCTGCGGAAAAGATAATACTTTCGGATTTCCTACGCAGCAGACACTTGAACGGCTTGCAGGACATGATGTTACTTTATATAGAACAGATCTTCAGGGAGACATCATTGTCAGATCAGATGGTGAAGTGATCTCTGTTGAGACCGAAAAAACTACGTCTGAAGACCTATTTACAGCTCCACAGCTCCTTCCGTCCGAAGAGGATGACGGACAGGAACATGACTATGTTCTTAACGTTAAATCAAAGAAGTTTCATCGTCCGGAATGTGATGCGGTAAATAAGATGGACGAAAAGAACCGGAAACAGCGTACGGCAACAAGGGAAGAACTCCTAAATGAAGGTTATTCTCCATGTAAGATGTGCAAGCCGTGAGCCCGTCGTTTGTTAAAATGCACTTGAAGAACCCGTGAAAACGGGTTCTTTTGTATATTTCATCGAATTTTAGTATTAATATTGCAAGTTGCTTGCCAAAATCTTTCATTTATACCATAATATCTTAGGTTATAAACTAGAATGAAATTGTGAAAATGCAAGACGAAAGAAGTCAAGTTTCTTTTCTAGTGCTTTTGAAACAAAAATTAAGGTAACGGCAAGGAGGCCATGTCATGAAGACTTATCTTGAACTGAGTAAATCAGAGCTTAAGGACACGCTCAAGATCCTGGAGATGCGCTATAACGAGCTCAAATCCCGTAATCTGGCTCTGGATATGACTAGAGGTAAGCCGAGCCCGGATCAGCTGGATCTTACTAACGATATGCCGACTCTTCTGGATACAGAGAATCTGAAGGCGGAAGATGGCGCTGATTGCCGTAACTATGGTGTTCCGTTCGGCCTTAAGGAGTCCAGAAAGCTTTTCGGCGAGATCCTCGGAATCGATCCTGAACTTGTAACTGTCGGCAATAACTCCAGCCTGCAGCTGATGTATGATACACTTTCCCGTTCCCTGATCTTTGGTGAGATCGAGTCTTCCAAGCCATGGGGACTGATCGGGAATCGTAAGTGGCTGTGCCCGGTCCCGGGTTATGACAGACACTTCCTCGTAACCGAGACTCTCGGCTTTGAACTGATCTCCGTACCGCTCCATGAAGATGGCCCGGATATGGATATGGTCGAAAAGCTCGTATCTGAAGATGCTTCTATCCTCGGTATGTGGGCAATGCCTCTTTACAGCAATCCGGATGGATTTATCTATTCCGAGGAAGTTTGTAAGCGTCTGGCTTCCATGAAGACAGCAGCTCCTGACTTCCGTATCCTCTGGGATAATGCATATGTGGTACATCATCTGTACGACGATGTGTCCAAGCAGGGCACTCTGCCGGATATTCTGAAACTCTGCCGTGAGGCCGGAAATCCGAACCGCGTATATGAATTTGCTTCTACAAGTAAGATCACATTTGCAGGTTCCGGTATTGCCTGCATGGCTGCTAATGAAGAGAACACCACACGTGCCAGAAAGTACCTGGGTGTTCAGTCCATCGGACCGAACAAGATCGTGCAGCTGATGCATGCGAAGTTCATTCCGGACCTTGAGGCCGTGAAGAAGGTTATGTCTAAGCAGGCAGCTATTCTTCGTCCGAAATTCGAGATGGTGCTTAAGATCCTCGACGATGAGTTTATGGGAAGCGGTATCGCACACTGGAATTCTCCTCTTGGCGGTTACTTCGTTTCTGTATATCTTCTGAATGGTACTGCTAAAGAGACTGTCCGCCTTGCCAAGGAATGCGGTGTCGCATTTACTCCGGCAGGAGCGACATATCCTTATAAGAAGGATCCGAACGATAGCAATCTGCGTATCGCACCGAGCTTCCCGAAAGTGGAAGATATCGAAACAGCCGTTACAGTTTTCGCTGTTTGTGCTAAACTAGCAGCTGTAAGAAAACTTTTGGAGGAGTAAGACATGAAGGATATCTACGAAAGTCCGCTGAATTCCCGTTATTCCAGTAAGGAAATGAAGGCGATCTTCTCGCCGGATCATAAGTTTAAGACCTGGAGACAGCTCTGGATCTACTTAGCTTCCTGTGAAAAAGAACTTGGCCTGAACATTACCGATGAACAGATCGCTGAGCTTGAGGCCAGCAAAGATGATATCAATTACGATGTTGCCGCAAGAGAAGAGAAGCTTGTCCGTCACGACGTTATGGCACATGTACATGCTTATGGTGAGCAGTGCCCGAAGGCAAAGGGTATCATCCACTTAGGTGCCACATCCTGCTACGTCGGCGATAATACAGATATTCTTCTGATGAGAGAAGCTCTTATCCTTACTCGTAAGAGACTTCTTGCCGTCATCGAAAAACTCGCTAAGTTTGCTGATGAATATAAGGCAATGCCGACACTCGGATTTACGCATTTCCAGCCGGCTCAGCTCGTTACTGTCGGAAAGAGAGCGACTCTTTGGCTCCAGGATCTTCTGATCGACCTGGATGAACTGGATTATACACTTTCCTGCCTGAAGCCTCTTGGATGCAAAGGTACCACAGGTACGCAGGCAAGCTTCCTGGATCTTTTCCAGGGCGACCACGAGAAGGTCGAGAAGCTCGATCAGATGATCGCGGAGAAGATGGGCTTTGAGTGTTCCATTTCTGTATCCGGCCAGACCTACACAAGAAAACTGGATGCTAAGGTCCTCAATACTCTTTCCGGTATTGCAACTTCCGCACACAAATTCAGTAATGATATCCGTCTCCTGCAGCACCTGAAGGAGATCGAAGAGCCTTTCGAGAAGACACAGATCGGTTCTTCCGCGATGGCATATAAGAGAAACCCGATGAGATCCGAGCGTATCTGCTCGCTGTCCCGCTATGTGATCGCAAATGCGCTTAATCCTGCCATGACAGCATCCGAGCAGTGGTTCGAGAGAACACTGGATGACTCTGCAAACAAGCGTATCTCCGTACCGGAAGCTTTCCTCGCAGTTGACGCTATCCTGAGCATCTACTTAAATGTTGCGTCCGGACTGGTCGTTTATCCGAAGATGATCCATAACCACATCATGAACGAACTGCCGTTCATGGCGACAGAGAACATCATGATGGAAGCGGTAAAGCGCGGCGGTGACCGTCAGGAACTTCACGAGAAGATCCGTGTGCACTCCATGGCAGCAGGTAAGGTAGTTAAGGAAGAAGGCCTTCCGAACGATCTTCTGACCCGTATTGCCGAGGATCCGGCTTTCGGCCTGGATAAGGATTCGCTGGATACTCTTCTTGATCCGAAGCTCTATATCGGCAGATGCCCGGAGCAGGTCACATCTTTCCTTAAGAATGATGTCGAGCCTGTCCTGAAGATGTATGCTTCCGAGCTGGATATCGAAGAACCGGAACTGAATGTTTGATCCTTTATTTTCCAAAAAGGATCCGTAAGGAAATACTATGAGCATTTATTTTGACAATAGTGCCACCACGAAGCCACTTCCCGAAGTGGCTCGTTTGGTATATGAAAGCTTAACAGGTGAGGAGTCTTTCGGTAATCCCGGATCCCTCCACCGTCTTGGTGTGCTTGCCGAAAGAGACCTGAATGAGAGTGCTGAAAAAATCAGTAAGCTCCTGTCATGCAAGAAAGAAGAACTGTTCTTCACATCTTGTGGCTCCGAGTCGGTCAACACCTCCATCATGGGGTATGTTCACCAGAATCCGAGAGCTGGAAAGAAGATCATCTCCACCAGGACTGAGCACAAGGCATCACTCGAGTCTCTTTCCCGCCTTGAAAAGGAAGGGTATGAGATCTGCTATCTTCCGGTTCTTCCCGATGGCAAGCCGGATCTTGATGCTTTGGAAAAAGAACTGGATGAGAATACTGCACTTCTTACTTTTACGCACGTGAATAATGAGTCGGGAAGCATTCTTCCGCTTTCTGATATCGTAGCAATACGAAATAAGAAGAATAGGAATACGAAGATCCATCTGGACTGTGTGCAGTCGCTCGGAAAGCTTCCGATCGCTCTTTCCCGCATGGGTGTGGATATGGCCTCTTTTTCCGGACATAAGATCCATGCGCTTAAGGGATTCGGACTTCTGTATATCAAGTCCGGTATCCGTGTGCAGCCCCTGATCATCGGTGGCGGCCAGCAGAAGGGAATGCGGTCCGGAACGCAGAGCCCGTATCTTGCAAGTGCTTTTGCTTTAGCGCTGGAGAAGGCAACAGAGAATATCGAAGAAAACCTTGAAAAAATGACCTCACTTCGTGATGAGTTCGCATCCGGACTATCCGGAATAGGAGCTTCGATCCTTTCTCCCGAAGATGCACTTCCTTACGTTCTAAATGTATCTTTTCCGTCTTTTCAGTCAGAAACCATGTTACACTGTTTAGAGGAAAAAGAGATCTATGTATCGACTGTCTCCGCATGCTCAAGTAAAACGAAGGCTGTAAGCTATGTGCTTTCCGAGATGGGGATCAGACGTGAGATCGCACAGAATGCCGTCCGCTTCAGTTTCAGCAGGTTTAACACCAGAGAAGAGATGCAAACGGCAATAACTGCGATCCATGAGATCTACGAGAAATATAAAGTATAACTAGGAGAGAAAAATGAGTAATTCTTATCGGACCATCATTCTGGCGAGAATGGGTGAGATCGCCCTGAAGGGTTTAAACCGCGGCAAGTTCGAGCGTCAGCTCATGGACAATATGCGCTGGAGACTTAAGGAGTACGGTGCTTTTTCCATCGTACAGAGCCAGTCCCGTATCTGGATCGAGCCGAAAGAAGTAAATCCGGACGTTCTGGAAGATAAAGAAACGGCGGAATTGGTACTCAATGCCGTCACACAGGTGTTCGGTCTTGTTTCCGCAAGCCTGGTCCGTAAGTTTACCGGTGATATGGAAGATATCAAGAAACAGGCATTACAGCTTACGGATGATATTCTTTCCGAGCACGATTATAAGACCTTCAAGGTCGAGAGTAAGCGTGGAGATAAGCGTTTCCCGCTCGCATCTCCTGAGATCTGTGCTGATGTCGGTGAAGTGATCCTTAATGCCCATCCTGAACTAACAGTCGATGTGCATGAGCCGGATTTCACGATCTATGTGGAAGTCAGAGAAGAGATGTATGTGTATAGTGAGAAGGTCGAAGGACATAGAGGTCTTCCGGTCGGAACGGCGGGGAAGGGTATGCTCCTTCTTTCCGGCGGTATCGACAGCCCTGTTGCCGGTTATATGATGGCTTCCCGCGGTATGCAGCTCGAAGCGATCTATTTCCACTCGTATCCTTACACCAGCGAACGTGCGCTTGAGAAGGTAAAGGATCTTGCCCGAATCGTTTCCCAGTATTCCGGAACGATCCTTCTCCATGTTTGTAATTTCACGGATATCCAGCTGAATCTGTATAAGAACAGTCCGCAGGATATGCTTACGATCACTATGCGCCGTATCATGTTCGAGATCGCGGAAGAACTTGCCAATAAGCAGGGCTGCAAATGCCTGATCACAGGTGAATCCCTGGGACAGGTGGCCAGCCAGACGATCGATGCGATCCAGATCACCAATGAAGTCGTTAAAACTATGCCGGTATTCCGACCGCTGATCGGCCTGGATAAAGAGGAGACCTGCAACATCTCCCGCCGTATCGGTGCTTTTGAAACTTCGATCCTTCCTTACGAAGACTGCTGTACAGTATTTGTTGCGAAGCATCCGAAGACCCATCCGCAGAAGAAGCATATCATCGAGGCGGAGGCTAATCTGGATATTGAAGCACTTGTTAAGCAGGGTGTTGAGGGAATCGAGACTTATAAGATCGAGCGAACTTCGAAGAATTGATGCATTAAGTTGAAAGGAGCGGTCCTTATGCGTATCGGAAAACTGACCAATGAAGAACTCAAGGACATTGTCCTGTCCCGTCTTCCGAAACTCTCGGAGAGGACACTGATCGGCGCGAATATTGGTGCTGACTGCGCCTGGCTGGACCTGGGCGATAAGCTTCTGGTGACATCCTCAGATCCGATCACCGCCGGTGGTATGCAATCCGGTGCTCTTTCCATCCATGTTTCCTGTAATGATATCGCGGCATGCGGCATCCGTCCGTCTGCGATCCTTACTGTACTGATCGCGCCTCCGGATTGCACGAAAGAAGATGTTATCCATATCGTGGAACAGGCCTCTTCTACGGCAAAAGAACTTGGCGTCGATATTGTAGGCGGTCATACGGAGGTCAGTGACAGTGTCAACCGTTTCATCGTAATTACTACGGCATTCGGTATTGCGGATAAGAATTCTCCGATCCCCCGTGGAGTTGCTATGCCGGGCGACGCGCTCGTAATGACGAAGACAGCCGGCATCGAGGGGACCTGGATCGCGGCGATGGAACACGAAGATCAGCTTACGGGCAGAGTTTCTGAGGATCTGATCTCTGAAGCTAAGACTTTTATCCATAAGATCAGTGTTGTCGAGGATGGAGTTACTGCCTGCTCGCTTCCGGATAAAGATGGTGCAGTGAATTCCCATGGAATTGCATATAGCTCCACACACCTTATGCATGATGTCACGGAGGGCGGCGTTCTCGGTGCAGCCTATGAAATGGCCGATTTTTCCGGCATCGGTGTTACCGTGGATCTTTCAAAAGTTCCGGTTGCTCCGTGCACGAAAGCAATATGTGACGCGATGGATATCGATCCTTACCGTCTGATCTCTTCCGGCTCGATACTTGTTGCAACAGCAGATCCTGAAGGACTTCTTGAAGCAATGAAGAAGAAAGGCGTTCCAGCCTGCGTGATCGGTGCTTTTACCGAGAAAGAATTTGTGCTTTCGGATGTGGACGGGAAAAAGATCGAGTTTTTGCCGCCGCAAACGGACGAGCTATATAAGATGTGATAGTAAAGGTTTCCGATTATGTATCTTCGTAATGGTGTCATGAAATTCCTGAAAGTAAAGAATGTACTCCTGTTTATTGCGGGTGTTTTCTTTCTATTTACCGGTTCATATCTGATCGCTGATCTTATGATCACCTATAGAAATGACATAGATACGGCACTTCACGCGAAATCCATGCCAGGTGCGATCGACTGGGCGATCATGGGAACGGTGTTTATTCTGATCGTATTTCTTTCCAGGAAACTGATGGGCGATGCCCGTTTCTATTCGGGCTATTTTGAAGGATCGTTATACGGAAAGATCTCTTTTAGTGATCTGGCAAAAGCATCCGGAAAACCAGTATTCTTCGTCGCCCTGGAACTGTTCTTTTTTCGCTTTCTGTACATGAAGAAATATTCTTTTGTTTCTGATGAAGGAAGGAATGTTATCGGACTTTTCAGTAAGAAAACACTCTGTGAATGCAAAAACTGCGGTGCACCGGTCGAGAAGAAGGATTATTTTGCCGGAACCTGTAACTTCTGCGGAAGCTCGGATGTTTTTGCAAAAGTGCTTGCAGGAGACCGTTTCTACAGTATCTCCAGTGATGTTAAGAAGGGTCATAACCGTCCGGCTTACTATGAAGGGAAAGGCCTGGGTTCAAAGAAAACGCTCTTTTCAGTGCTTCTTGTGGTCGGTCTTGGTGTCATTGCGATCTGCGGATTCATGATCGTGGATAGTCTTTCCAACTACAATAACAAGGAATACATCCGAAAGCAGATCCTGGATTCAAGCAATCACGTACTCTCCGTAGATGCGGTCCATGCAGATCTTATTAAACTTATCCTCTTTGCTTCGGTACTGATCGCCGTTCTTATTATTCTTTCGGTGAGAAGGCTCTATAAAATATTCTTTGTTTCCGAAGCGGAATCCTGTGCGATATTCTTTTCGAAAAATGAGCATCCGTTTATTCCGGCAGAAGAGATCCCTTCGATCAAGGCGAAAGGAAATGGAAAGATGCGCCGCGTCCGTGGGGCACTGAAGAACGGCTACCTTGCCAACTGTACGATGGAAGTTCATGACGGCCAGATGGATATCGCACTTGCAAAGAAGATCGTAAAGGATACATGCCCGTCCTGTGCCTCTCCGATAAATGGAGCCGTAGACGAAGATTATGTATGTAAGGTATGCGGCAATAAGATAATGGGCGTGATAGAGAAAAAGTAAACTCTTACGCTGAAGAAATAGATTTCGACACGCCTCCGCAGGACAAAGTCCGAGGACAAGCGCGAGAAACTATTTCTTCAGCTTTATTACGTACTTTTTGTGCAGATTCACCCTTGTTTTCTCTTTACGTTATTAGATTAATTGGGTATGATATTAGGGTAATTTTGTATCACATTGTTGGAGGTATCCCATGTTTGAGCATATCAAAGCGGAAGATCCTGAGGTATTTCAGGCGATAACACAGGAAATTGAGCGTCAGCGCAATAAGATCGAGCTGATCGCATCTGAGAACTTCGTAACAGAGGCTGTTCTTGAGGCAGCTGGTTCTCCTTTAACGAATAAGTACGCTGAGGGATACCCGGGAAAGAGATATTACGGCGGTTGTGAATATGTTGATATCGTTGAGTCCCTGGCTATCGAAAGAGCAAAGAAACTCTTCGGTGCAGAGCATGTAAATGTTCAGCCGCACTCCGGTGCTCAGGCAAACACAGCGGTTTACTTCGCGATCCTTGAGCCGGGCGATAAGATCCTCGGTATGGATCTTTCCCACGGTGGTCACCTGACACACGGTATGAAGCTCAATGTTTCCGGCCGTACATATCATTCTGAGTTCTATCAGGTAGATCCGGAGACACAGACACTGAACTATGACAAGATCCTCGAGATCGCTAAAGAAGTGAAGCCGAAGGTCATCGTTGCCGGTGCTTCCGCTTATCCGAGAATCATCGACTTTAAGAAGTTCCGTGAGATCGCCGATGCTGTAGGAGCTTACCTCTTCGTAGATATGGCTCATATCGCAGGTCTTGTAGCTGCAGGACTTCACCCGAACCCGGTTCCATATGCTGATTTCGTTACCACAACGACACATAAGACTCTCCGCGGTCCTCGTGGCGGTATCATCATGTGCAAGGAAGAATATGCGAAGAAGATCGACTCCGCAGTATTCCCGGGCCAGCAGGGCGGACCTCTGATGCACATCATCGCAGCTAAGGCTGTTGCTTTCAAGGAAGCTCTTTCTGATGAGTTCCGTGCTTATCAGGGACATATCATCAAGAACGCTGCGGCTCTCGCTGACGGCCTGATGAAGAGAGGCGTTCACCTCGTTTCCGGCGGTACAGAGAACCACCTGATGCTGATCGACCTCCGTGGTACAGGCGTTACAGGTAAGGAACTCCAGCTCCGTCTGGATGATGTAAACATCACAGCAAATAAGAACACCATTCCTTTCGATCCGGAAAAGCCGTTCGTAACATCCGGTGTACGTGTCGGTACAGCTGCTGTTTCCGCTCGCGGAATGAAAGAAGAAGATATGGATGTTATCGCTGACTGCATTGCGAAGGCTATCTTCTCCTTCGAGAAATCCAAGGAAGACATCAAGGCTGCTGTTGCAGGCCTGACATCTAAGTATCCGCTTTATCCGGATATGAAGTACTAATATTCTTTCCGAAGACGCGGGAAACCGCGCGGAAAGACAATGAGGAACGAAAAACATGGGCGCCAATGAGGAATACAAAAAGAGAGAACCTTTAGCATTCCGCATGGCGCCTCGTTCTTTGTCTGAATATATCGGCCAGGAACATATCCTCGGCGAAGGTAAAATGCTAAGAAGGATGATCGAGGCAGACCGTCTGTCCTCCATCATCCTTTTTGGGCCTCCGGGCACCGGAAAAACAGCCCTGGCCCGTCTCATCGCACACACGACATCCGCGAAATTCGAGCGTATCAATGCGGTCACAGCAGGCGTTTCTGATATCAAGCGTATCGTGGAAGATGCGAAGAATCCCATCCTGACACCAAATGGCAGGGTAGTGCTTTTCGTAGATGAGATCCATCGCTTTAATAAAATGCAGCAGGATGCGCTTCTTCCGCACGTGGAAGACGGAACAGTCATCCTGATCGGTGCGACCACGGAGAACCCTTTCTTTGAGGTCAATAAAGCCCTGATCTCAAGATCTACTGTATTGTCGCTAAAACCACTTACAGATGAGAACATCATCGCGATTCTAAAGCAGGCATTACATGATAAGGAGCGCGGTCTCGGAAATGAACCCATCGAGATCTCTGACCGCACTCTGGCGTATATTGCCGACCTTTGTAACGGCGATGCACGTATTGCTCTCAGATCCCTGGAACTGGCTTATATCACGACGCCTCCGGATGGAAAGGGGACGATTAAGATCGATGAAGAGATCATGCAGGACTGTATGCAGAAGAGATCTCTTGCATTTGATACGGACGGGGAGAGCCATTATGACAATATCTCCGCGATGATCAAGTCCATGCGCGGAAGTGATCCGGACGCGGCGATCTTCTATCTTGCCCGCGCGCTGCATTCCGGCGAGGATATCGAATTTCTCGCAAGACGTATCCTGATCTGTTCTTCCGAGGATGTCGGCATGGCAAATCCAAATGCGATCCTTGTTGCAATGGCAGCTTATCAAGGCGTAATGGCGGTCGGTATGCCGGAAGCCCGGATACTGCTTGCGGAAGCGGCTGTCACGGTAGCTACCAGCCCGAAATCGAATAGTTCTTATCTGGCGATCGATAAAGCACTCTCTGATGTGGCAAATAAACGTACAGGCGAAGTCCCCATGCATCTTCGTAATGCACCCGCGAAAGGGATGCTGGATATGGGATATTCCGTCGGATATAAGTATGCCCATGATTTCCCGGAACACTATGTCGATATGCAGTTCCTGCCGGACGAGATGGTCGGAACAAAGTATTACGAACCCGGTAATCTCGGTTATGAAGTGCAGATCCGCAAATGGATGGACCACCTGAAAATCGGTACGCCTCTAAGGAAAACAGAGAATCCATCCGATTCTTCATCTGATAAGAGTAACAAATAATTCACAAAACATATGCAGATTTCTGTGTAATTGTGCATTGACACTATTCTGCCCCAAATAATATAATCTAACCCAGTTAGCAATTTAGGAGTGACAGAATGGCATCGGATAAAGAAGTAATTGCATTATTGCAGGAATTCAGCAGTATCCATCCCTTGGAATTTCTTCAGAAGATCGACGTGCAGTCAATGGGGATCAGTAATGTTCTTTGTTTTCTCATGTGTGCCGACCATGAAGTTTCTGCGGGTGAAATCAGTGAATATATGAATGTCAGCACGGCCCGTGTCGCTGTACTTCTGAAAAAGATGTCTGATAAAGGATTGATCGAAAAGCAAACCGATCCTTCCGATGCACGTCGTGTCTTAGTTGCTATTACTGATTCCGGAAAAGCACTTTTCCAGGAACAGCAGCGTGAGATCCTTCTTTATTCCGGTGCTGTTGTGGATCACTTCGGAGTGGATAAGATACAGGAGTTTATCGGTATCTGCCGGCAGATCCGCGATATCATCGATAAAGTGGAGAAGCAGGAACTCGAAAACAAGAAAAATAAATAATCTTCAATGCATAATATCAATCTAAAGGAAACGGAGACAGAAGAAAGATGCTAGAACTAAAAGACATTGTGAAGATCTATCCGGCAGGCGGCAATCCTGTGGAAGCATTAAAAGGTGTTAGCCTCGGCTTCCGTAACAGTGAATTTGTTTCGATCCTTGGCCAGTCCGGATGCGGTAAGACGACTATGCTGAACATTATCGGCGGTCTCGACCAGTACACCTCCGGTGATCTGATCATCAACGGAAGATCGACCAAAGACTACAAAGACAGAGACTGGGACACATACCGAAACCATACGATCGGTTTTGTATTTCAGACCTACAACCTGATCCCGCATCAGAATGTTCTCGCGAATGTCGAGATCGCACTTTCTCTTTCCGGTGTCAGCAAGAAAGAACGCCGTGAACGTGCAACAGAAGCTTTGAAAAAAGTCGGTCTCGGAGATCAGCTGAAAAAGAAGCCGTCCGAGATGTCCGGCGGTCAGATGCAGCGTGTTGCCATCGCGCGTGCTCTTGTCAATAATCCGGATATTATTCTCGCCGACGAGCCGACAGGTGCTCTTGATACTGAGACCAGTGTTCAGGTCATGGATATCCTCAAAGAGATCTCCAAAGATAAGCTCGTTATCATGGTTACCCATAACCCGGAACTTGCCGAAAAGTATTCCACACGTATCGTAAGAATGCTTGACGGTAAGATCACCGGCGATACTGCTCCTTTCACAGAAGAAGAGAAAAAGGAAGCAGAGAAGATCGCAGCTGATGTTGCCGCGATGGATAAAAAAGCGAAGAAAGAAGCTTCCAAGAATGAGAAGAAACCTTCCATGTCTTTCTTTACTTCTTTCTCCCTCTCCCTTAAGAACCTCTTCACAAAGAAGGGAAGAACGATCCTTACATCTTTTGCAGGATCGATCGGTATTATCGGTATCGCCCTGATCTACTCGGTATCCCAGGGTACGCATAACTTTATTAATGACGTTCAGGAAGACACGATCTCCGCATATCCTCTGGAGATCCAGGCACAGACTGTTGATCTCAGTACACTTCTGAATGCTTTTGCCGGTAACGAAGAGCAGAAGACTGTCCATGGAAAAGATGCTGTTTATCAGAAGTATAAGATCTATGACATGATGAACTCCCTGATCGCTGTTGAGACACAGGAGAATGACCTTTCTTCCTTCAAGAAGTATATCGAGGATGAAAGAAGCAAGAGCGACAGCAAGCTGTCCAATGCGCTTTCCGGAGTCCAGTATTCCTACGATCTGAATCTTGCGATCTATACGAAGAATATCGAAGGCAAGATCATCCACTCCGATACAAATGACCTTATGTCGGCACTCCTTGGAGAATATACCAAGACGATGTTTAATATCGACATGAGTGCTATGAATACGCAGAACAGCCAGTCCTCCCAGCTGATGGGAAGCTCCATGACGCTCTGGAGCGAACTCCTTCCGGGCAAGAACGGTGAAGCGACCAATCCTGTAACACATAAGCAGTACGATGTCGTATATGGACGCTGGCCGGAAAAATACGACGAGATCGTTCTTTTCCTTGACGAAAATAACGAGCTGAATGACTACACACTGTATGCTCTTGGTCTGAAGACAGAAGAAGAGATCACCACCATGATGAAGGCGGCAATGAATAAGAAACCTCTCGAGTTTACTGACAAGCACTGGTCTTATGAAGAGATCTGCAATCTGGAATTCCGTTCCGTTCTGCCTTCCAACTGCTGGAACTATGATCCAACCACTGGTCTTTATATCGATATGAGACAGTCTGATCAGGGCCTAAAGTACCTATACGACAATGGCATGACACTTAAGGTCGTCGGTATTGTCCGTCCGAATGAAGATGCTGTATCCACAAGTCATCACGGTACGATCGGTTATACCCACATGCTTACCGAATACATCATCAAAGAAAGCCAGAATTCGGAAGCAATCGCAGCTCAGCTCAAAAACCAGAAGATCGATGTAACATCCGGTCTTCCGTTCAAAGAAGAAAATGCAGCTGTTTCCGAGACTGAAAAGGCGGAATACTTCAGAAAGTATGTATCCGAGCTCGATGATCAGGGCAAAGCGGATATGTATATCAAAGTTATGAGCGTTCCTACCGAGAAGCAGATTCAGGACTATGTGGATCTTGCACTCTCCCAGCTCGACCGTCCGACAATGGAAGCCATGATGCTGAAGCAGATGACTGAGGAAATGGGCATGGATGAGGCAACCGTTAAGGGTTACATGGCGCAGATGTCTGATGACGATATGAAGCAGGCTTTTGCAAAGGGCATCCGTGAGAAGTTCTTAAGCGAATATGCTGCTCAGATCGAGAAAGACCTGAAGACCAAGACACCTGCTGAACTTGCCGCAGCACTTGACCAGAATATGGGCAACTTCGATGATGCTGCCTGCGCTGTTTTCTATGACAGCATCCTTGAGTTCTCGGCTTTCACTTATGACTATAACCTCATCCGCCTTGGATGTCTGGATCTGGACACTCCGTCTTCGATCCGCCTCTATGCGAACTCTTTCGAGAACAAAGATACGATCGTTGACTGCATCGACGAATACAACCAGAATGTTCCGGAACTTCAGAAACTGAAGTACACCGACTACATCGGCATCCTGATGTCTTCCGTAACCACGATCATCGATGCGATCACCTACGTTCTTATCGCTTTCGTAGCAGTATCCCTCGTTGTTTCCTCGATCATGATCGGTGTCATCACCCTCATCTCTGTTCAGGAAAGAACGAAAGAGATCGGTATCCTCCGTTCTCTGGGTGCTTCGAAGAAGAATGTATCCCGTATGTTTAACGCAGAGACGATCATCATCGGCTTCACGTCCGGTCTTCTGGGTGTACTGATCACGTACCTGTTACTGATCCCGATCAATATCATCGTGCACTCCCTGACCGGTCTTAACAACCTCACCGGTGTACTGCCGATCCCGACCGCTCTGATCCTGATCCTGATCAGTATGCTCCTTACCCTGATCGCAGGTATCATCCCGTCCCGCTCCGCAGCGAAGAAGGATCCGGTTGTTGCTCTCCGCACAGAGTAATAGTCAGTATAAGAAACTTATCAGAAAAAGCTCTCCGATTCGTACGGGGAGCTTTTTTCTTAACCTTCTAATTAAGGTATAATAGACACTGCTGAGTATAGATGAAAGAGGGTAGAAGATGTCTAGAGTTTATCTGGATAATGCAGCAACAACGAAGATCCGGCCGGAAGCACTTGCTGCTATGAATGCCGCGTATAACGAGTATGCAAATCCATCTTCTGTCCACCATGAAGGACAGTCTGCCCGAAAAGCACTCGAAAACGCCCGTGAGAGCATTGCTTCTGTTTTGCACTGTGATCCTTCGGAAGTGTACTTTACGTCGGGTGGTACGGAAGCCGATAACTGGGCGGTCTCTTTTTCCGGAGATGTGGGAGAAGGGAAGAGGCATATCATTACATCTTCCATCGAGCATCCGGCAGTTCTTTCTGCATGTAAGCGTAAAGAATCGGAAGGATTCCGTGTCACATATCTTCCGGTGGACAGATATGGATCCGTTTCCGCCGATGACCTGGAAAGAGCGATCTCAGATGATACGGCTCTCGTTTCTGTGATGATGGTAAATAATGAGATCGGAACCATCGAACCGATCATTAAACTAAGTGAGATCGCGCATGCCCATGGAGCCGTCTTTCACACGGATGCGGTGCAGGCGGTCGGATCACTTCCGGTGGATTTTTCCGATCTTCATGTCGATCTTTTATCCTTTTCCTCGCATAAATTCTATGGACCTTATGGCGCTGGAGGCCTTCTTGTCCGAAAAGGCCTGAAGATTCCTTCTTTTCTCGTCGGAGGATCACAGGAATATGGGCATCGTGCGGGAACCGAGAACCTTCCGGGGATTATCGGAATGGCCGAAGCGCTTAGGCTTGATGCTTCCGAAATGGATGAACACATCGGCCAATTGCTGTCGTTAAAGAACCTTCTAATCGGGCTTCTAAGAGAATCCTGCCCGCAAGTTGTTTTCCACGGAGATGCGGATATCTCGCATCCCGGTATCCTGAATCTGTATGTTCCGGGAATGGATGGTGAGAAGATGCTTCTGCTTCTTGATTACGAAGGATTTGCCATATCCGGCGGAGCTGCCTGTTCTTCCAAAGATCATGTTGTATCTCATGTTCTTTCCGCGATCGGTTCTTCGAAAGAAGAGGCGGGGAATTCCCTTCGTATCAGTATCGGAAAATATAATGATGAGAGTGACATCCGGGCCTTCGTGTCGGCTTTTTCCACTCTTCTTAAGAAGAATTCATAAGAAAGAGGGAAGAAGAAATGAGCAATCAGAAATTACGTCCGCAGATACATTTTACGCCGCAAAAAGGCTGGATGAACGATCCAAACGGTCTCGTATTCTATCAGGGAAAGTATCATCTTTTCTATCAGCATGATCCGGATTCTCTTGTCTGGGATACGATGCACTGGGGACATGCCGTATCTTCCGACCTGATGTACTGGGAGCATCTTCCGATCGCACTTTATCCTGACGAACTGGGCGTTATTTATTCCGGAAGCTGCATCGTCGATACGGAAAACGTAACAGGCTTCGGATCTTCCGGTAATCCCGCGCTTGTCGCATATTACACTTCCCATGATATGGAGGCATCCAGGGAGTGCCAGTGTATGGCATGGAGTACCGACGGAATTTCTTTCCATAAATATGAAGGAAATCCGATCTTGCCGGGAAAAGCACACACACCTTCAAGAGATCCGCAGGTCTTTCGGAATGCTGTTTCCGGTGGTTATTCCATGGTGCTTACAAGAGAAAGCTGTGTTGAGTTTTATCATTCGGAGAATCTGATCCGATGGGAGAAGACCGGCGAGTTCCGTCTTCCTGAGTATGCGCTTTCCGGCATGATCGAGTGTCCGTGTATTTTCAAAGCCGATGTTCAAGGAGGTCATCCCGATTTTGATCCGCCGTATGTTCTTATGCTGAGCATGGATATCCCGGAATCCGAGTTTTCCAAGATTCCTTCTGAATGTCCTGCCCATGCCCGTTTGATGCAGTACTTCGTCGGATCTTTTGACGGGAACACATTTCATGTTTTCCCTGATCAAGATGAAGTCCTTCTGGTGGACTATGGTCCCGATTTTTATGCCGGATCAGTCTTTTCCGATGTAAAAGACACGATCCTGATGGCATGGCTGGGTGACTTTTCTTCAGGGTCCAGGAATACACCGACGGAGACCGAAGGCTTCCGTGGGATCCAGTGTTTCCCGCGAAAACTGACACTGGTTCATACCGGGGACGGGTACCGTCTGCATCACGAGTTTTACTTTCCGGGAAGCAAGGTTTTTCCGGAAGGTGTGATATTTCGAACTGAAGATAAAGACGTTATACTCAAGGACAATTGCGTCATAGAGAGCATCCGCCGTGACGGCTTGATCGCAAAAACATCTTTTGCTCAATAAGAAATAACGAGGTCAACTGATATGCAGAAAAAAGCCTTAGGAAGCAAATTTTTCATCCTGCTTGCAGGCATCCTGTGGGGATGTATGGGCCTTTTTGTACGGCCGCTGAATGACCGCGGGCTCTCCTCATGGGATATCGTTTTTCTTCGGGCAATATTGACGACGATCTTCATGGGGGGATTCATTTTCATAAAAGGCAGAAACCAATTCAAGATCAAATTGAAGGATATCTGGTGTTTCCTCGGGACTGGGCTTCTAAGCATCGTTTTCTTTAATCTCTGCTATTTTAAGGAGATCACGATCACGTCGCTCTCTGTAGCAGCGATCCTCCTTTATACGGCGCCTGCTTTCGTCATGGTTATCTCCGCTTTCTGCTTTAAGGAAAAACTAACGAAGATCAAGCTGGCAGCACTATTTATTTCTTTTATCGGCCTTGCATTTGTTACTGGAGTTATCGGAGGATCGGAGACGATTACGGCAAAAGCACTGTTCATCGGTCTTGGCGCGGGACTCGGGTATGCGCTGTATTCGATCTTCAGCAGATATGCGCTTGAAAGAGGCTATTCATCTACGACGATCAGTTTTTATACGTTTCTGTTTGCAAGCATGGGGACAGTGCTTTTCGCAAACCCGGCAAAGGTCTGGGATGTCTCTACCGGATCTTTAAAACTGATCATACTGTCTGTGGCCTTCGTGCTTGTATCCACTGTCATTCCGTATCTTGTTTATACGCAGGGATTGAAAAAAGTAGAGAACGGGCAGGCTTCGATCATTGCCTCTGTCGAACCTGTCATAGCAACGTTAAACGGCATAATCTGGTTCCATGAGAAAATGAGCTGGAGTATCGCGGTCGGAGTGATCCTTGTTCTTTCCGGAATCGTGCTTACTAATCTTCACCCAAAGAATGATCAATCATAATAGGATGCAACATATTCTTTCTGTTTCTCGTCATATAGTAAACGGGAACAGGAGAGTAGTTGAATGAATATTCGGAAAATGAGTGCTTTTATAGCATCTGTCATCATGGCATCATCCTTTTGCGGGTGTAAAAAGAAAGTTAAATCCACAGGAAGAATGCAGTTGTCGCAAGCTTTATCAGCAGAGAAGGCTTCTGAAGAAACAGACGATGCAACAATTGACGGTGAACAGCCTCTTACTGATCCGGATCGGATTCTCTTCACATATGAATACAGAAATAATGCCTGGGGATATCAGTACTCGGTGTATGTCATCTTAGGCGATGGCCGATGCTACTATCATTCGTTAAAAGCAGGTGATTTCACGGTTCCGGAGTTTAGTAAAGAAGATATAGATTCCGTTATCGATCTGTCATCTGATATGATTTCATTCTACTATGATCAGGATTTTATCAACGAACTCTATAAAAGGGCCTGTGATTTTGACCCTAATGCTCCTAAAACCGAGATCAATCACGCATATGATGCCGGGCAGTCAGCTTTATACTACTGGGATGAGAATATGAATAAGGTGATGCTGCTTAATGATGGTGACACGAAAACTACTTTCGATGATCCGAATTACGATATGATATATAATCTTTGGTCAAACCGCTACGCACATATGTAAGCTTTGTTTTGTTGCGCAAATACATAGTTGTAGTATAATTTCTTTCGGAAAAACTACATAGGATGGTTGTTTTATGAGCAATAACACGCAGAATAAGCCGAAGAAGGAAAGAAAACTGACCGAGGCTGAGATCAAGCGAAAAGCGAACTTTAAGGCCAAAGAGGCAGCCCTGCTCGAAAAGGGGTATAAGAGAAAAGATCTGACGATCTCGATTGCAAAAGCGAACTTCGTCGGCGTTCTTCTTACCATTCCATTCATAGCGGCGATCCTTGCCGGGTATTATCTATATAACGGGCATTTTGGAGTTCTTACGCTCCTTAAGGATGATTCGCCGACGTATTTTATCTATCTGGCGGTCATTTTTGTGTCTTTCATTCCTCTTGCGGTAATCCATGAATTGATTCACGGCTTTGTCTGGTCCAGGGGAACAGAGAACGGGCTGAAGGATATACAGTACGGTTTTATCAAAGAACAACTGACACCTTACTGCGCCTGCCTCTGTCCGCTGTCGAAAAAGATGTATATCATCGGCTCGATGATGCCGATGACGATCCTCGGGATCCTTCTGGGAATCGTATCGATCTTTACCGGACAGCTTTTGCTGCTTGTAATTTCACTTCTTCAGGTATCGGGAGGAGCCGGTGATATTCTTATCACATCGATGCTTCTGCGATATAAGACAAAGGGGAAGGATGTCGTTCTTTTGGACCATCCGACCGACTGTGGTTTGGTAGCATTTGAAAAGGTCTGATTTTTCAGACCTTTTTTCTTATTTCTTTCAGAGCTTTTAGGAATCTTCTTCTTATAACAGCATCCACTTTATCGCCTAACTCCGGCATCATCTCAGGGAAAACCACTCCGCCGGCCATCATGGCATGTCCGCCACCATCTCCGATTCCTTCGAGTGCCAGATGGACGAGATCTCCGGCTTTCAGATCGGATATCTCCGATCTGATGGAGAACTTTAATCCGCCGTTTCTGTTTGCATATACTACGGAAATATCAATACAGTCGAGCGACATGATAAAGCTGGAAACCATAGCGATCAGGCGGTCAGGACAGTCGAAGGGGATATGTACGAATCCTATGCCTTCCTTCGCATGGAGGTTTCTGATCGCAGCTCCATATGCACGAAGATCGTCGATCTCGAGTTCATTACTCTCCAGACGCAGAATAAGGGCCTGGTCCGCCAGCGGATTGAGCTTGGAAAAAGCACTGATATCTTCCTCCTTTACTCCTCTTGTGAAGTTCTGCGTATCGACTTTTATCGCGTAGAGAAGAGCTGTTGCGACATCAGTCGGGATCTCGATATTGTTTTCTGTAAAATAATCCATAATGATCGTGGAACAAGAACCGACGATCCGGTGATCCTTAAATGCATATTCATAATCGGATACCCAAGGGTGATGATCGATACATGCGATTTCGTGACCGATAAGATCAGAAAAATTCGTATTATTCTTCTGACCATCGATATTGATCACATAATCTTCTTCGCTGCCTTTATAGTCAACTGCATTGATCGTTTGGATATGGAGCTCTTCCGTCATCAGTTTTAAGGTGACCTTATCAAGGCTTCCGAAATAAATTATATCCGCTGAAATATTTCTTTGCTTGAGAAGATACTGAAGGCCAAAGGCCGCAGCCATCGCATCCGGATCCGGGTAATTATGCGTCTGGATGACTACTTTGTGGTTGCCGATAACATCGATTAGCATATCTAACTTCGTCATACTATTATCCCCCTCGTATGAAATCCCCAATTGCATTATATCATCCCGTCTCTACATGATATAATGTTAAAAATAAAGAAATAGGCATTTTCTGGAGGTTTACATATGAGAAATATCACACTTGGCAAGACAGGTATTACTACTCCTCAGAATGCTTTCGGTGCGCTTCCGATCCAGCGCGTAAGTCAGGATCAGGCGATCAAACTCCTTCGCGCTGCAAAAGATGGCGGGATGACATTTTTTGATACGGCCAGAGCCTATTCAGATAGTGAAGAGAAGATAGGCGCTGCATTTGAAGGCGTTCGCGACCAGATCTATATTGCGTCAAAGACACAGGCCAAGACTCCAGAACAGTTCTGGAAAGACCTGGACACGACGCTTTCCAATCTTCGCACGGACTATCTTGATCTTTATCAGTTCCACTGCGCAAGCCGCTGCTTTGCTCCCGGAGATGGTACCGGGATGTACGAGGCGATGCTTGAAGCGAAAAAACAGGGAAAGATCCGTCACATCGGCATCACAGCGCATCTGATCGCCGTCGCGGAAGATATCGTTGTTTCCGGATTATATGAGACTTTACAGTTTCCGTTCTCTTACCTTGCATCCGATAGAGAGATCGAATTGGTGAGATCCTGCGAGAAAGCCGGTATGGGCTTTATCGCGATGAAAGGACTTGCCGGCGGACTTCTTACCAACAGCCGCGCTTGCATGGCTTTTATGAGCCGGTTTGAGGCACTCCCGATCTGGGGGATCCAGAGAGAAGAGGAACTCGAACAATGGCTTTCCTTCTTTAATGATGAAGTAACACTTGATGAAGAGACAAGTGCTTTTATCGAAGAAGATAAAAAAGCACTCCAGGGAGATTTCTGCCGTGGCTGCGGATACTGTATGCCATGTACGGCGGGAATCCAGATCAATCAGTGCGCCAGAATGTCCCAGCT
>OCTX012277153.1_pt1 | contig 24849 bp, 22 predicted proteins | sample 1539691 | NCBI WGS metagenome assembly OCTX01 (sample SAMN02144231, study PRJEB22623) | gut metagenome | biome: sheep rumen | host: Ovis aries | place: New Zealand
CTCCTGAAGGCAGGCATCTCTGCCACTTTCTATCATGCCGGTCTCGACACCAGCGTGAAGGATGAGCGCCAACAGGCCTGGCAAGAAGACAAGGTACGGGTGATGGTAGCCACCAATGCCTTTGGCATGGGTATCGACAAGCCCGACGTACGGGTGGTGATACACATCGACTGTCCCGACAGCATCGAAGCCTATTTCCAGGAGGCGGGCCGCGCAGGGCGTGACGGGAAACGTGCCTATGCCGTACTGCTCTATAACAGCGGCGACAAGCGCAAGCTGGAGAAGCGCGTGGCCGACACTTTCCCTGAGAAAGACTACATCCGACAGGTCTACGAGCATCTGGCTTTCTACTATCAGATAGGCGTCGGATCAGGCTATAACCACACCTTTGAGTTCAACATCGACAAGTTCTGCCATGCTTTCCACCATTTCCCGATACAAGTAGACTCTGCCCTGAAGATTCTCACTCGCGCTGGCTACATCGAGTATACGGAAGAGCAAGACAATCAGGCCCGCCTGATGTTTACCATCTCTCGCGGGGAACTCTATAAACTTGAGAACAACTCACAGACCGAGGAAAAGATCATTACCACCCTCCTGCGCAACTACGGAGGACTGTTCACTGATTATCACTACATCGACGAGGGATTCCTTGCCAGTCAGACAGCCACGCAGCCACAACAGGTCTATCAGACACTAAAGTCTCTAAGTCAGCGACACATCCTTCACTTCATTCCTCAGAAGAAAACACCTTACATCAGATACACCCAACGCCGCGAAGACAAGGAATTCCTACAGTTTCCGCCATCCGTCTATGAAGATCGCCTGAAGCAGTTCCGCCAGCGCATAGAGGCCGTCATCGAGTATGCCACCAATGACCATATTTGTCGCAGCCGTCAGCTCTTGCGCTACTTCGGCGAGACCGACAGTCACGACTGCGGTCTTTGCGATGTCTGCCTGAGCCACCGTAAGGGTGGTCTTGTCTCTGAGCCCCACCGAGATAGTGCGATGGAGCATATCCTCCATCTGCTGGCCGACGGACGTCCCCACCCCATCACAGACTTACGCGGCCTCCAGTTGTCTACCGACGAACTGGACACCGCGCTATCTTATCTTTTTCAGGAGGAGTATATCCGTCAGGAAGACGGCCTTCTCTACAAATTATAAATTGTAAGCTATAAACTAAAAGTCAAACTTCAGCTGGCGCTCGTCCTCCTTATCATGCTCATGACAATAGCTGCTGCCATCGAAACAGTGTGTGCAGAGTTTGCATTTCGGCATGCCGATAGCATCGACAAGGTCTTCCAGACGGGCAAACTTCAGCGTTGTCAGGCCCAGGCGGCGGGCAATCTCGGCCACCATCCGTTTGTACTCCGGCGAATCTGTCTGAGCATATTTCTCGAGGTTCTTCTTATCGTCACCTTCAAAGTCTTTAATGATACGACGCGTGATGAGCTCCATATCACTCTTCGACGAGGTAAAACCAATAAACGGACAACCATATACCAAAGGCGGACACGAGATACGACAATGAACCTCCTTTGCTCCATACTCAAAGAATGTCTTCACATTGTCTTTCAGTTGCGTACCACGCACGATGGAGTCGTCGCAGAACACCACGCGCTGATCCCTCAGCAGCGAGGGATTAGGTATCAGCTTCATCTTTGCCACCAGTGCACGCCTCTCCTGATTGCCGGGTGTAAACGAGCGAGGCCACGTAGGTGTATATTTCAGAACAGACCGCTTATAAGGCACACCCTTTCCTTCGGCATAGCCCAGGGCCATACCCACACCAGAGTCGGGCACGCCACAAACACTGTCTACCTCGGTATCGTCAGCCTCACCCATCTTCTTTCCGTTAGCCTCGCGCACTGCCTCCACGTTGATCCCATTATAGTCAGAGGCAGGGAAACCGTAGTAAACCCATAGGAAAGAACAGATCTGCTCGCGCTTGAATGGCTCCTGAAGCACTTCCATCTTGTCGGATGTCAGCAGCACAATCTCGCCTGGTCCAAGGTCTCTCACACGGTGATACTCCAGATTAGGGAAACTGGTCGTCTCACTCGACACAGCGTATGCTCCTTCTTTCTTGCCGATGACCACTGGCGTGCGGCCTAAGAAGTCGCGGGCAGCAATGATACCCTTTTCCGTAAGGATAAGCATCGAACAGGAGCCTTCTATCTTCCTGTATACCAGGTTGATGCCTTCTACAAACGAGCGGCCCATATTGATGAGCAGCGCCACGAGTTCCGTCTGGTTGATAGTGTTGGCCGAATACTCACTGAAATGCATCCTGCGCTCCAGCAGTTCTTTTGCAATCTCATCTATGTTGGTAATCTTCGCCACGGTCACCACGGCATAGCGACCCAGGTGCGAGTTAACAAGGATAGGCTGCGGATCGGTATCACTAATCACACCGATGCCCTGATTGCCCGAAAAGGAGTCGAGCTCGTCTTCGAACTTCGAACGGAAATAGTCACGCTCCAGGTTATGAATCTTACGACTGAAGCCTTTCTCGTTATCATAGGTCACCAGACCAGCTCGACGCGTACCAAGGTGTGAGTTGTAGTCAGTTCCGTAGAACAGATCGTTGACGCAACACTTTGTACTGATGGTTCCAAAGAATCCTCCCATATTATTATGTTTACTGTTTACAGTTTACGGTTTACAGCTGTAAACTAATACCTATTTAAAGTAGTACAGGAACGAGGCGATGCCCTCCAGGGCAGGTTTGCGCTGTCCTTCTATCTCAATCTTGAAATCAATCTCTACCTTGCAGATGCCACGCAGGTTCTGGATGTTGTGCAATTTGGTCGTCATCCTCACCCGGGAGCCCGTCACCACTGGCTGCCCGAAGCGCATCTTGTCCATGCCATAGTTCACAAGCATCTTGATGTTGTTCACCTCAATGATCTGGTTCCACAGATACGGCAGCACGGAGAGCGTCAGATAGCCGTGGGCGATAGTGCTATGAAACTGACTTTCCACTTTGGCGCGCTCCACGTCGACATGAATCCACTGATGGTCAAGGGTGGCGTCAGCAAAGAGGTTGATACGGTCTTGGTCGATCTGCAGCCAGTCTGAGGCGCCCAGTTCCTGTCCCAGATGTGCTGCGAATTCGTCATACGAATTGATTACTAATTTTGCCATTTAAGTATTAAAATGAATTGCGGGAGTGTACACACACCCCCGCAATTTGTTATGATTAAACGTCTTGGTTCTCCGGACGGAGCTTGCGCACGGTCTCACCTGCGCGCCACATCTCCTGATTGCGCATGGCCTCGAGCTCCTTCTCCAGACCCGCACGATAGTCGGGCTTCGAGTTGGCGTCGATGGTGATCTGCGCCTCGTTACCCGTCTGCACCGAGTAGTAGAGCCACTCCATCACAGGCTTGATGGCATCGTGGAAACGGGGAGCCCAGTCGAGGGCACCACGCTGAGCGGTGGTCGAGCAGTTGGCATACATCCAGTCCATTCCCTTTGCACCGAAGAGCGGGCCAAGGCTCTGGGTGAGCTCCTCAACAGTCTCGTTGAAGGCCTCCGAGGGAGAGTGTCCATGCTCACGGAGCACCTCATACTGTGCCAGCAGCAGACCCTGGATGGCACCCATCAGCGAACCGCGCTCACCGGTGAGGTCTGAGGTAGCCTCACGCTGGAAAGTGGTCTCGAACAAGTAACCGGCACCGATACCGATACCGAAGGCCAGCGTCTTCTCCTTGGCCTTGCCCGTTGCATCCTGATAGACGGCATACGAGCAGTTCAGTCCGCGACCCTCGCAGAACATCGTGCGGAGGCTCGTGCCGGAACCCTTCGGAGCCACCATGATCACATCGACATCCTTCGGGGGGATGACGCCCGTGCGGTCGCTCCAGTTGATAGCGAAGCCGTGAGAGTAGTACAGGGTCTTTCCGGGCTTCAGATATTTCTTAATAGTGGGCCACTGCTGAATCTGACCAGCATCGCTCAGAAGCATACAGAGGATGGTACCCTTCTCGGCAGCCTCCTCGATAGAGAACAGCGTCTCGCCAGGAACCCATCCGTCAGCCACAGCCTTGTCGTAAGTCTTACCCTGACGCTGTCCGACGATCACGTTAAACCCGTTGTCACGCAGGTTACAGGCCTGACCAGGTCCCTGCACACCGTAACCAATCACGGCAATCGTCTCATTCTTCAATACTTCACGTGCTTTCTCCAAAGAGAACTCTTTGCTGGTGACTACTGTTTCCATCACGCCACCGAAATTCATTTCTGCCATAATAGCTTTTGTTTTTAATTGTTATACATATCCCTTGCGTACTATGCCAGCCCTACCCGAGAGCCGGTCGCTCGGTGCTCACCACCGTCTTCTTATTTGTCCGCTCAGGGCTTGCTCGAAGCCCCAACGAGGGGTTAACCGTAAAAAATTCGAGTGCAAAGATAATCATTTGTCACCAAATAGCCAAATTATATCCCATCTTTTCTACAAAAAATGCCTAATTAATTAAGGTATATATGATCTGTGGTTTCCCTCCAGACTATTATACTGTCTACATTACAGTCCAAAGACTATTTGTGCGTGTTTACGAACAGCACGATGTCGGCGACATCAACCTTGCCGTCGTTATTCAGGTCTGCATTCGCATCGTACGTTCCTGCCATGATGCATTGAACGATGTCATTGATTTCCAACTCTGGCAGGGCGATGGTTGTCTTAGCGGCATTAAGAATGGCGCCAGTGTTCTTGTCCAACAACAAGGCAATAACCTGAAGCTTCGACTTGTCCTGAATAAGCGTATTTCCAGAAATGTCGGCCTGATAGGCATAATTTAAATCCTTATTTGCGCTGAAAGACTGCGGAATGGAGCCTTCCAAGCCATATTGGACACCCCAGCCATCGACTGCGACATGATTATACTCGATATCGGTAATGGAACTAGGCTGCTGGGTAAATGGATACATATATTGATCATCCTCATATCCAGAGGCACCTGAATAGTAATTTGACTGCGCCCAACCATAGTCTGTACCCACTAATCCATCAGCAACCAATACAAAACCAATGCCGTAACGTGATGAAGAGGAAGCTGTAGCGAACTTTGTCTTCGTAGAAATATCTATGGACATTTTAGAGTTATTGGTCCATTTTGCAGAAACAGAGATTTCACCTGGGGCTGATGCAGCAATGATTTCATCCAAATAACCAAAGCAATAGGAAGGATCCATTGTCTCACCTCTGTTTATGACAGCACTGGGATAACCTTCAAGAAAGGAGGATTTAAAATCATACGGACTGATTTCCATCTTATCGTAACGATAACTACTTTGATTACCATGAACGGCAATCGAAATAACCTGATCTCCGTAGTAATCATCAATCTTATTCAGCGCAGCTATACCTCTCGGGCAATATCCACACCATGTGCCAGTAAATTCCTCAATGACTGGTATGGCCGTAGGCATGAAACACATCGTGCTTAACATACCCATTGCCGTTTTGTCGGATGCCGTATTCTCTATGTCATTCACCTTCGTGATGGTTAGAACCTTTTGATTCTCAGCAGCTGTGGCATCAGCATTAAAGGGGATCTCAATTTGCGTTGATCCAAAGCCTGATATGAATAGTTCAAGATGTTTTTCCTCTGAGACCACTCCAGAAGTCGTAATGGTATAGTCGATACTTGAAACAGTGTTCGCACCCATATTCTTAATAGAAATGGGAATGTTCAAAGAGCCGTTCTGTAAGACACGATGTGAGCCGAAATCCATAGCACTGACAGCATTCTGATAGAAGCTATCCCCGCCAAAAAGGACTCTCAGCGTCAGGCAGCCTTCTTGTTGTCCCCATCCAGAACCTCCATTAAACATGAAGGCCCCCTCTCGATTGTCCCTATTTGCGGTATATGTAATGACGGCTGCAGTTTCTGCCAAATCAAATGAAAATCCTACATATAAACCGCTCTCTGGAATTATATGTTTCTTATCAAACAACATCTCATTATTAAAATAATACTGAATCTCAGAAAGAGTCTTCACCTCAAGATCTGCCTGGTCACAAGATGCAGGAAGCGTAGTAGAAACCCAAATCTTTACATTCGACATTTTATCAAATCCCCAAAAATTGAGTCCATCAACGGTACTCCCTTTGCCACCCACCAAATCGTATGTCAGATAAGCAGCCAAATCGTAATGACCCGCTTCAACACGCTTACCCCAAGTTCCTTCTGAGGGATCATAATTATTCCACCACACTTGGCCATCTTGAATGGCTACAGAACGCGTCATCGCCCCATGCGTCATGAGATCGTTCTCTGGGACAAATACTTTCGAATCTGGAGTCACATTCTGCTGGCCCCACGCAGCTGTCATGATCAAGACACCTGCTAAAAAGACAAAAAAGCGTTTCATAAGCATAAATATTAATTCGTTTGACATCTTGGTTATCTGTTTACATATTTCTTTCCTTTCTGAATAGTAACGCCACGATGGTTTGGCGGGCAGGGACGACCATGCAAGTTATAGCACTTGCTGTCGGCTGTCTTCCCATCATCAATACGTTCCAGACATGCGGCCGTAGAGCCAACAAACCTGATATTCACAGAAATACTGTTTGAACCAACCATCGCTGTAAGCTTGGCTTCCAACTGTCCTTCATTGCCCACACCATTGGCATCAAACTCTACTGCCATACAACCGTCATCTTCCACGGTGAACGACTTCTCCAAACTTTGATCTTCTGCCATCACCTGACAGAGTCCTCCCATACACCACTGGACCATTAAAGGGCTCAAGGTGTTCGACAAGATTTCCAATGTGGCAGAGACTGACGAGTTAGGCGGTGCCACTAAAAACAAACCGCTTGAAGGATCTGAATGATTGTTGGTCATACAGTTCTTCACATCTGGGAAGAAGCTGTCTGGCTGAGCACCAATCTCAACCCAGCTGCTGTTTTCCAACATTTTTCCATCAAACCTGAAAAAAACGTCCTGAGACTGGCTCATCTGGGCTGCCCCAAAAACAACGAGAAATAGCGTAAGAATCTTTTTCATAAGCAATTATCTTTTAATCATCTGATAAACGACACGAAGTTACCTGATCCACACCTGTCTGACTATACAGAAATGAGACAATAGACAGTTGACCCGTCACCAAGTCTGACATTGGTGATACATCATAATGAAAGACCTTGTTTTCGCCAACCTCCAGCTCTATTTCTTCGCCCCAAGCACCGTTAATAGAACTCCGTAGCACATGCTGATGCACATATTCGGCATTCATGGTGCCATCAGGCATCAACTGAGGTGCCACCACCTGATCTTCTGTCAGCCAGAGCTGAAGTTTACCACGATAAGGCGCCGAGGAATGTACAGAGACCTGAATGCCTATACCATCAGTAGTCCGATTCTGGCATACCACTTTCAAAGACAAGGGCGTCTGGAGTTGGAGTTGATCATGAATCATTGCCTGCCATTGATTGAGCCTCACCACCCCACCCTTTCTATTGATCAGTGCCGAAGGCTCTTCTTCTACACCCCAATAATTATAATAGGTGTCTCCCAACTCTGTACGCAGACCTGTCACCTGGTCTCTGGAGAATATCGCTAACGGCCCGGAATGAATGGCCACTGCTATCACATTTTCACCATAGGACTGCTGGATACGAGCAATCTCTGTAGCGGCATTCGGGCAATTCACACACCGCTGACCCGTAAATTCTTCTATCAGCACAGCACGTTTCACTGTGGCGGGCTCCACATCAATGAAACGCTCCGACTCGCTGATCTGACTACACGAATATGTCAGTAAAACGAATAACAGGCAATATATCCATCCGCAACGCTTCATGCTTCAAAAATTGTAATTATACGATATCATCAAACCCTTACTTGCGGGAACGTAACGACAGACGCCACCCACACAATTATAGCCAGCCTTCGTACGACCGTATCCTAACTGCAGACGATGGGACTTCGCCATAAAGGAAACCGTCCCCATATAATAATGCAGATGAGACTGACCTACATTATACATATCAGAAATAGTGAACAGCCACCGTGGAGCACACGACAGTTCCAACAGTCCGAAAGCCCAGTCTCCCTGATCATCACCAGTAAACAGATATTGGATCTCCGTCCGAAGTGAGAATTTACGGTTGAAGGCATATTTTGCTTCACCCACTACAATGTCAGAATGAATCAACCCACCTTCTCCCTCAACGACAGTCTTATTGTAGTACTGATTCATGTACATCAGATGGAGTTTCAATGACTTTGACACTCTTTTATCAATTTGGACATTCAGGTCCTGATAATATGTCTGGTCTCCCCATTTCCAGAACGACGACTCATAACCGTCTGATCCGGCACAGAAACCATCTAACAGCTTAGCGCGCTTATCAATACTGTGTACATGTGAGAAATTCAGCTTCACGGTGGTGCCGTATTTCCCGCCAAGCGAGGTATTCTTTTTGAAGGTATAGGCACCCTCAGCCTGATAAGCCCACTCTCCCATCGGATAGGTCGCATACGGATATAGGGATGCCAATGCATAGGTGTGCTCCATCGTAAAGGCAGGCAGGTGATTGATGAACGAGGAAATGCCAGTCATGCTTCGCTCACTGCGGAACGACATGTTGTCACTGCGCTTAGCCTGGAGCAGCAAGCTAAAACCCTGCTTGGAATAAGAACCAGAGAGCATGGCTACATGGCCATGACGATAGATATATCCATTATCAAAGGATGGATCCTGAGATTTAAAAGCGTATTCAGCCAAAAGATTCAGATTGTTTGTCTGTAGTCTTGCACGGATATCGAAGGCATTCACATATTCGGGGAGTTTCAATCGACGGGTATCGTCAATCATAATATTATCCTGTTTCTCGTATTTATTAATATACGAAAAACCTATTGAAAGATTGACGCGCCGCTCTCGCAAGTATCTTGACACCGCCTCGAGGCCAAATTCTGCGTCTACACCCGTAATCCACGAATGATTCAACTTCCAATAACTACGCTGCTTACCTGTCAGCACCTTCAAAGCCATATTTGGAAGCGGCCTGTAGACTATCCGCCCGCCAAACAGGGAATTGTCGACACCAAGACTCCGCTCTTCATAAGTACGGAAGATGAAACCAGAACCAAACTGTTCGTACAGACTCCCTGCCGTCAGTTCGAGTTTGTCAATACGCCCTTTAACATAAATATTGGGCACACCCCACCCTTTGAAATTCTGTTCGTAGCCTGGCAAAGGAAATTTAAGATACTCTAGCCTTGCACCGGCATCGACATACTTACTTTGCAGACTGACATCAGCATAGGTATTCGTCAGTCCCCAGTTGCTATTTGCCTGTGTTCCAATACTCTGATCTTCAGCTGGCAGCAACACATCACTTTGTATGCTGCCACTTATCACAAGGCCAGATTGCTCCTGGGCTGTAGAGACAGCACTACTGATGAAAAACAGACATATAGCAATAGTTCTCAGCATAGTCACTTATGGATTAACTAATCGCCTGATTTCATCTATCAGTTCCTCCTCAGCTCCATCGGCATATCCCTGATGCCGATAAACTATTTTCCCCTTTCCGTCAATGACAAGCGTATAAGGAATAAGCTGTATACCCAGAGCACGCTTCAAGTCACCGTTTGGGTCAAGAAGAACATCATATTGCCATCCAGCTTGGTCGACTAACGGTTTTACCTTATGAATATTTTGTGCTTGATCAATTGAGACGGCTATCAGCTTCATTCCTGTCTCATCCTTCCAGTCGTCATACACATCATTGATGGCATCCAGTTCTCTGATACAGGGCTTACACCACGTGGCAAAGAAATCAATGACTATAGGTTTTCCACCATTGGAGAGTGTGTCCACTCTTACCAGGTTACCGTTAACATTTCCGAGGGTAACAGCTGGCAATTGTGCTTTAACATAAAGACAAACGGTCAAGAGAGCGGTTATAGCAAGAATTCTTTTGGTCATCATCATACTGTATTTTTTGCAAAGATACAAATAATATCCGAAACAACAAAAGGATTTCAATTTTTTTCGATGACAACAACCAGCTGAAAGAGTAGAAAGAGCAGAGAGAGCATATTCGGATGTTTATACAAGCGAGTATAATGTCACTAAATAAAAGAAAATATAAGAAAATTGATTGAAATGCCATAAACAAAGATAAGTTATTGTAAATCAAACGTTTAACTTATGGCATTTACTAATTTGAAATGCCATATAAATGCCATAAAGTAAAGCATATTGACATAAGCAGCAGGATTTAATAGGAGAAAATAAGGCTAAATAGCTGATTTTCAACGGAGTTTGCGAATAACAAAGATAGCTTGTACTGACAGTTTAGACAGGGTAAACTGGCAGTTTAGACTGGGTAAACTGTCAGTTTGCCTTATCTAAACAAGCATAAACTCCTATCTTAATAAAACTCATAAAGACTGGAAAGATGATGTTTTCACGTCAATTATGGCATTTATATGACATTTCAAATTAGCAAATGCCATAGGTTAAATATCTGATAATCAGCATATTTACTACAAAAATGGCATTTTAAAGCAAAAATGGAGATAAAATTCTACAGAAAATCACTTGCACATTTCGGAGAATTTTCGTACCTTTGCAGGTATATAAACAGAACCCATTTATTGATAGTAGAATAACGACTATGGCATCAAGAATCACGCTCATTAAGAGCTATCGCAACAAGGAGACCCTGCGGCTGCTGTCGCTGCAGGAAGTGGCAGACCTCATCCGCTCGGAGGAGTACGGGCAGGCCGTGGACACCTTCCGCAGGGAACTGCCCACGATGCAGTACGTCACCGTCGGCAACAATGGCACCCTCGAGGGCTACGAGAACTGGCCGAAGGACCTGCCGCGCCTCTGCTTTGCCCTAGAACAGGAGAACCGCAACCACGAACTCGTCACTAAAGGCTATACGGGTCTGGTGCTGCTCGAGGTGAACAACCTGGCGAGCCAGGAGGAGGCCGAGGCGGTGCGCTGCGGGGCCGGCGAGATGCCACAGACGCTGATGGCCTTCGTCGGGGCCGACGGGCAGTCGGTGAAGATCGTCTGCCGTGGGGAGCTGTTAGGGGAAAAGTCTTCGAGGAGTGTGGAGGGTGGAGTGTGGAGTGAGAATACTCCAAGTGCAGATGCTGCCGCAAGACACATCTCCCTCCACACTCCACCCTCCACCCTCCACGAATCCATCCCCCTCTTCCACGAGAACCTCTATGAACGGGCCAGGCTCATCTACAACGGCCAGTTGGGCGTCACCGTCGAGAAACTCGAGCCGCTGACCAGCCGTATCTGCTACGTGAGCCACGACCCGCAGATGGTGTATAACCCCTTGGCGACGCCCGTCTATGCCAAGGCCGAGAAACCCGCCGAGTCGCTGCGCCGGCAGCCCCCGACGACGCTCGCGGCCAGTGAGGTGAGTTACGAGAGCTACCGCCGCAACTACCGCATCTTCGAGTTCAACCTGACGAAGGCCTACGACGACACGGAGGGCATCGCCGACCGCGAGGAGCGCCGCCACGCCACGCTGAGCCGCCTGGCCGTCTACTGCATGCAGACAGGGCTGCCCATGGCCGTCGCCCAGCGGCAGGCGATGATGAAGCACGACTTCTGGGACGACCGGGAGACGGTGAAGAAGGTGTTCGAGAACGCCTACCGTGAGAGTCACGTGGAGCGTTATATGCAGCGGAAGGGCATCCAGCGCACGAAGACCATACCGCCCGAGACGCTGTTGACGATGAAGGTCAGCATCTTCCTCAGCGAGAACTACGAACTGCGGAAGAACGTGATGCGGGGCGTCGCCGAGTACCGCATGAAGACGGGCGTGGGCTTCTCGTTCCAGGACCTCACCGAGGAGGCCCGCAACTCCATCACGATGCGGGCCCTCGAGCAGGGCATCCGCTGCTGGGACAAGGACATCCGGCGCTACGTGAACTCGGACGACATCGAGCGCTACGACCCGCTGAACGACTATCTGGAGCATCTGCCGAGGTGGGACGGCCGAGACCGCGTGACGGCCCTCGCTGAAAGGGTGCCGACGGAGTGGGAGGAGTGGACGCACCTGTTCCATATCTGGATGCGCTCGATGGTGGCGATGTGGCTGGGCAAGGGACAGTTGACGGGCAACGCCCTCGTACCTTTATTAATAGGAAGGCAGGGCTGCGGCAAGTCGTCGTTCTGCCGGATCCTGCTGCCGCGCGACCTGCAGGACTACTACAACGACCGCATCAACTTCAAGAACGAGCAGGACCTGAACCTCGGGCTGTCGTCGTTCGGGCTGATCAACCTCGACGAGTTCGACCGCGTCACCCAGCGCCAGCAGATCGTGCTGAAGTATCTCGTGTCGACGGCCGACCTGAAGTACCGTCCGCCCTACGGCAAGGCCTATACGTCGAACCGCCGCTACGCCTCGTTCATCGGCACCACCAACGACCAGGCGCCGCTCACCGACCCCTCCGGTTCGCGAAGGTTCGTCTGCTGTCTGGTGGACGGCGACATCGACTTCGAGACGCCCGTGCAACACGACCAGGTCTTCGCCCAGCTGCTGCAGGAGATTCGCCAGGGCGAGCGCTACTGGCTGACGAAGGACGAGGAGCGGCGGCTGATGGAGCACAACCTGCAGTACCAGCGCCTGAATGGCCTCGGCGAGATGCTGATGGCCGTCATCCAGAAGCCGCACCTGGATGAGGAGGGCGAATGGATAACGTTGAAAGATCTCTCCGCCCTGTTGAAGCAGCACTTCAAGGGGTACAAAGAAGACGCTGGCTCATTCCATAAAATAGGTAACTACCTCAACCGTCCGGAGTACAAGTTCCAGAGCAAACGTGTCACCAGTGGCACCATCTACTGGGTGAAGCGTATAATATAAAAGACAGCAAGGGGAAATACAAAGCAAACTGTTTGGATGTTCAAAAAAATATGCTTAACTTTGCAGCCAAAATAAAACAAGTCGCATGCAGATCATATACAATACCGCCAAGCCCTTTGACAAGCTCCTGAAGAAACAGAAGCCGAAGGCTGGTGCAACCTACCGGCCCATGTATTATGTGGTGGAACAGCCCGTAGACGAAGGGTTGCTGCTCTATCACACGATGACGAAGGCTTTTCTGCTTCTCACGCCTGAGGAAGCAGAGATCTACAAGATACATCCTGCAGAACTACAGCAGTTGATTGACCTGTGGTTTTTGGTTCCTGAAGATCATGACGACCGTCTCCTGGCCCGCCAGATAAGAGATGTAGCCAAGATGCTAGAAGAAAAAACTGGTGCTATCACCAGTTACACAATCATGACCACCACCGACTGCAATGCCCGCTGCTTCTACTGCTATGAGTTGGGACAGCCCAGAATACCCATGAGCGAGGATACGGCCATTCAGACAGCAGACTATATCGTCGAACACTCCAAGGGCGAGAAAGTATCAATACAATGGTTTGGCGGTGAGCCCCTATACAACAAACCTGTCATCTCTCTCATCTGCAGAAGGCTCCACGACGCTGGCATCGATTATCAGTCGACGATGATATCAAACGGCTATCTCCTCGATGATGCCACCATCATCGAAGCCAAGAATCTGTGGCACCTTAAGAAAGTGCAGATCACGCTCGACGGCACCGAGCAGACCTATAACCGCTGTAAGGCCTATATATATAAGAATGTGAATGCCTACCGCCGCGTGATCAGCAACATCCATAGGCTGCAGGATGCTGATATCCGCATCAGTATCCGTCTCAATATCGACATGCACAATGCCGTGAACCTGCAGGAACTGGCAGATGAACTTCACAGAGAATTCAGTAATCCAAAAGGCATTTCTGTCTATCTGCATGCGCTCTTTGAGGAGGCGAAGGGAAGCAAAGCCATTCACGATGACGAGAAACGGAAATACGTCTTCAATCAGATCAACGACATCGAAAGCCAGCTAAAGGACTATGGCTTCACACGGCCCAGCGGTTTGAATCGGAAAATAAAGACTAACAGGTGTATGGCTGACAGCGACAGTAGCGTTCTTATCGTGCCAAACGGACACATCGGAAAGTGTGAGCACTATTCTGACGATCACTTCGTCGGACATATTAGCCATGAGGGATGGGACACTCAGATGATAAGTAATTTCAGGGAGACACGTGATGAAATCGATGCCTGTGCCTCCTGCTTCAACTATCCTGACTGCATTTGGCTGAAACTGTGTGAAGACAGCCCCAACTGCTATCAGGAGGAGCGTGACCACAAGTGTCACAGGTTGCGCCAAAGCATACTGAGAGCTTTCAATAAGTATAAAGACAAGCAAGAAGATAATCAGGAGGATGAAATACAAAATGAAGCACAAGATTGAAATAGCACCATTGCTCGACTACTATGTCATTGCTGCTAAGGACAAGGAAACGGGAAAACTTGTTGAGACCTTCACACTCAATGAGAGCGGAACGGATATGCTCCGGCTTTTCTGCCAGGACAAGGATGTGGCAACAGTGGCTCAGGAAATCGCAAAAATGTATGATGCTCCATTGGAAATTGTCACTAAGGATGTCATTGCTTTTACCGAAAGACTAAATAAGAAGAGACTCTATAGATAATACAAATAAAGGGGGTACCGAAGTACACCCCTTTATCATACATCTCAAATGAAATCAATCATACTCTGTAGGACAGGAATCCGATTCACAGGTTTTGGATGTGCACAATGTCGCAGAACCACCAGATGTCTCAGCCTCAGCCAAAACAAAGGGCTCATCCAGATTAACTTCTTCCATTTCTGGAGCAAAATACTTCTTTTTCATTTTCTCTAATATTTTAAACGTTTAAAAATTACTTCCTTTTATAGTTGAATCTTTATAATTCGGTGCAAATTTAAGGATAAATATTGAAATAGCCAAACAATTCGAGTACTATTTTAATAATTATGACGATTTTTTGTCAAAGTGCTTAAATTTCCTCGACTGTCAAGCCCGTTACTTGAGAGATTATTGCAGCAGAGACTCCAAGTTTCTTCATCTTCAGAGCATTCTCACGATTAGTTTCATGAATCCCCTCGGCACGGCCTTTGTTCCCGGCAGTACGCATGGCACCGTCATTGTCGTAGAACACCTTCTCGCTTTCCCAATACTTGGCATATTCCTCTTTTGAAAGGGCAGCCACCTCGGCCACCCCCTAGCTGCTCCGTTGGCAGCAGCGTCAGGTTTGTGATGGTCTCCTGCCCCTGCAACAGGGCATTCACCAGTTCGAGCGTGATGTCCTTGTTCGGTTCCGTACCAAAGAGATACTTGAAACCGAAGTCGGTGTAGGGGTTGATGTAGCGGGCTTCCATTTTACCGTCTCCTTCCTTTTTTACATGTTGCTTTTGCATAATACTTCGAATTAAAGAGTTAAACTTGATTTGTCGGTGCAAAGATAAGAATAATTCCCGAAACGGCCAAGCGTTTCGGGAATTATTTATTATTAATAAGGTATAGGGATTACTTTACAATCACCTTCTTACCATTCTTAATGTACAGGCCCTTCTTTGTCGGAGTGTCGATACGCTGACCATTCAGGTTGTACCAAGTGTCGTTACCTACTTCGGCAGCAACGCGGCTAATTCCTGTGGTATTGCCATCACCTCCGATGCTGTTCAAACTGATAGAAATCGTCTCTGCCTCAACTCCTCTAAAGTGGCTTTCGTTGAAGTCTCCACGTGAAGCTGACACCAAGAAAGATGTTGGAATGGGCAGATAACTATAGCCTGCAGGATATGCTGGATCGTCTGACTCAAGGGGCTGGAATGAACCAGACTTCATTATACAATTTGTATAATCTCCTGCGGTTTTTGTCAGATTTGTCGCATTGTTTGCATCGCCCTTAAGCATATTTACATAACTTACCTGCAATGCAGATGAAGGTATAGAATACACTGTATTTGCAGCACCAACCAAATAAAGAGGTGTATTTGCAGAGGCTTTCATAACACGTGTAAGCCAAATTGTGCCGGATTTATCATATCCTGTGACAGTATATGCTTTCAATCCATCTACGTCAGTAAAGTTAAGATCGGAATTCCCAATATACATCTTCTTACCATTTTTACCCATTGTGAACGTGAATGCCTCACCTGCTGAAGAAGCAATTGTGGCGGGAAGTTGCAGATAAGCCTTTCCTGCGACAAACTCCGTAGCAGTCAGAGGCTGGAATTCACCACTCTTCAAGGCCAGATTAAGATAAGAGCCGTCTACTGGCGTGGCAGCATTTGCATTACCCTTCAAGAAATTTGCCGGATAATAAGTGGTTGAAGTAGTAGCAGGAACTGTATACGATTTGCTTTCGGCACCAACCAAGTAAATCGGGGTGCCAGCAGGAACATCTGTCACTTTCGTCAAGAAAATGACATTATTGTCCTTGTCATAACCAGAAGCAATATAAGCCTTCAAACCATCTACGCCACTGAAATCGAGATCTTGAGCACCAACATAAGTTGTCTTAAGTTTCGAACCAATAGCAATAGTAGCATCTGAACTTACTGTAATTGTAGCAGAAGCTGTCTGATCATCACCGACAGAAGCTGCTTTAGGATCAACAACTACAATACCGTTAGCAGTCAAGGTTGCAGTTTCAGCCTCTGCAGCAGCCTCCAAAGTAACAAGCACCTTTGCTCCATCAGCCAACAAAGCATTAGCATCATCGTAAGACAAGAAACGCATCTTACCATCAACAGTCCCTTTCTCAAGATGACGCGATGTACCATAAGTACCATTCAGTTTGGCCTCTTTGACAGTCACACCAGTAGGCAGAGCCAAATCGAACTGGAAAGCGGTCTTGCTGGCAGCATTGTTGATTGCGACTTCAACCTGCTGAGTGCCGCCCTTAGCAATGGTCACATCATTCAAACTGATTGCATCAGTCTGCGCATAAGCCATTGTAGCACAGACAGTTGCCACTAACATTGTAAATAATTTCTTCATATAAGTTAAATTTAATAGTTTAATCAATGAATGAGAAAACACTCTATTTCGGTGCAAATATAATAATAAATCCCGAAACTACCAAACATTTCGGGACTTTTTTTAAGCTCTCAAGAAAGAATTTCTTTTTTCCTGTCATTCACAACTAAGATGTTTAATGCGAAACCATCTGAATCACCTTGACCAGATCGGCCACATCAATCCTGCCATCGCCTGTGACATCGGCCTGTCCTTTGATAAAGCCAGCAGGATTCCTGCCCATGATATAATCGGCAATGGTATGTACGTCAGCTACTGCCATCGGTGCACAGGCACACTTGACAGAGTAGACAACGCCGTGAGCCTTCTCACGACGCCCGATCCTGGTGCCTGCACGACCAGAGTCGCCAGATTCGCGAACAGCAGCCTTGCTCACCAGATAGATATATACATAGGTGTCGTGAGAGACCGCATAGGGAATCTCCAACCATTGGCGCGTCGTGCTGGCTACCTCGACAGGGGCATTGTTGCCGATCTTCACATGATAGGCATAGGCAGCCTCTGTCTCAGCCTCTATCTTGATAGTACCCTTTCCCTTGGCTACCATCATCGTGATACCACCAGCGAAGTCGACGGCGTAGCCATCATCGCCAGGGGCATAGCTGTCGTTGGCAACTGCAGTGTTCAACGCAGCCACCTGGGCATCGGTGAGTGTAGACTCCAAATAGATGCCCCCGTCTTCGTTTTCAAAACCGTCGCCACCCGCCTCGTTCAGCGTAAAGAGGATGCCTCTGTAGGAATAGTTGGACAAGTTGGCCGTCATCAACAGGCTGGGAATAAATGTCACTTCATCACCATTGCTGAGAGGTACGACGGCATCAGAGATGCTTAGAGACACCTTCGACAAGTCTGAAACCTCAACGCCGTTCTGTGCATTCGGCGAAGCTATAAACTTCAGGGTAATCTGTTCGGAGAACATGTTATGCGACAATTGCAAGATGTCATACTCTGCCGTCTTCTCATTATAAGTCAGCTCGCCCAACTCCGTCTGTCCCACATACGCCTTGATAATCAAGCCATAATGTTGACTGGTGCTGACGATGATACTTCCGAGTTTCCCGGAAAAAGACTGTACGGACGTCAACGTCAGTGAATTCTCAGCAACAGTAGACGGAGAGAGGTAGAATGAGAGCACATTAGCATCGGCTGAGTAACTGAGATTACCGACGTCTCCTGATGTGGCATAGGTCCACACAGCTGCGCCATTCTGATTTAACAACCGATTGCTGCCCTGAGCCGGTCCCCCCATTTCGATGTCGTAGGTGGAGGCACGGCCTGAGAGAGAGCATACCAGCATCAGCAGTGCAGTCAGACAGGCCTTCGGATAGCCAGAAAAGAGCGTCTTCATACTTCTTTACCTGAGGGTTATCTCACCATCTGCCACAGAATTCCCCGCCTTAGCCTGCTGGAGCTCAGCCTGCAACTGGCCATTGACATCCTGCAGATCTTGCACTTGCTTGAGCAACGACTCTTTCACCTGAGTCAGCACCTGCTTCTCCTCCTCCAGTTTGTCGAAAGCAAGCAATGCTTTCTCATAGCCCTTACCGACGCTGTCAAAGTTTTTCTGAAGTGTCTGATAGTCGTCCAGCAGTCGCTGCTGCTCGTCAATACGCCTCTGATAGTCGCGCAGCAGCACTTCGGCATCGGCCTCATGCTGCTTGGCAAGACGAAGCTGGAAGAACAAGGCAACTGCGAGCCCTACGACTACTAATCCTAAAATAATCGTTAATATTGTCATAGTCTTATCCTTTCTTCTTTTCTACCTTCATAAACTGCAGGAAACCTGTCATCTCCAAGATCTGATAGATAGGAGGATTCACATTGATCATGCTGATCTCACCCTTGATAGGAACGAGTGCTCGCATGGATTTCTGGATCACTCGGAGACCAGAACTGGCCATGTAAGTCAGCTTGTCGCAGTCAAGCACTAATTTCATGCCACCCTCATTGAGCAGCGGCAGCAACTCTTGTTCAAACTGTCCCGCATTCGCGGTGTCGATGCGTTCGTTTGTCTTGACGATGGTCATGCCATCTTGTTTCGTAACTTCCAACATAATGATTATTATTAAAATTAAATGACTATAGTAGATTCCCTTTTATTCTCAGGCAGAGCATTGTCAGGTCGTCGCTCTGCTCTGCCCCCTTTACATGATTCTCGACCTCGGTATTCAGCATCCGTATGGTCTGCTCAGCCCCTTCGTAGTCGAATTGTTCCATCAGTTGCAGCAGGTGCTCATCACCGAACTGCTGTTTGTCGGCATCCTCTGCTTCCGTAAGACCATCGCTATAGATGAGCAAGGCCTTCATGCTGATATCCTCTATACATTCCCCCTGATATTCCAAGCCTGGCCAGAAACCCAAGGGCGCATTGGGCTTCATCTGCAGGAAGTGGGCATGACCATCGGCATCCTTCACCACGGGCGGGTTGTGGCCAGCGTTGCAGAATTCGAGTCGTCCTGTACGAAGGTCTGCTATACCGATAAACATCGTGACAAACATAGAGTTCTCGTTATGTTCAGCCAGCACACTGTTCAGTCTGGTAGCGATCTCGGCAGGAGGCAGCTGTTGCTTCGAAGCCACGCGGAAGAGACTGATGGCTACGGCCATGAACAGCGAGGCAGGCACGCCCTTGCCACTGACATCACCCAAACAGAAATAAAGCTTCTCGTCGAGGATAAAGAACTCATAGAGGTCGCCACCGACGGCCTTGGCGGGGGTAATAGAGCCGTAGAGGTCTATGTCCGTCCGTTCGGGGAATGGTGGGAACTCTCTTGGCACCATGCCCATCTGGATGTCACGGGCGATACGAAGTTCACTCTCGATACGTTCCTTGGCGGTGGTGGTCTCCTCAAGTTGGTCGTAGGCCGTAAGCAGCTGTTGGTGAGCATCCTCGAGTTTGGCATGGGCCATCTTCAGCCGTTTGGCGGCGATATAGCGGAAGATGATGAAGATGACGAGTGCCGTGATGATGATGCTGACGATGATGAGGATATTGCGATTGCGCTCCTCCTGCTGCTCCAGTTTCAGATGCTCGTTGTCGAAGCGGGCATTCATCTCTGTCAGTTGTTCCTTGATGTCACGGGAGTTGATAGAGTCGTTGATGGTGTACATCTCCTTATAGAGTGTCGCCGCCTCCTCGTATCGGCCCAACGCCTCGAGGATCTCCGCCCGCTGCTGACGAGTGCGGATCATCACCGACTTATCGTCAGAGGCCATCATCATCTTCGTGCTCTGGTCATTCAATTTCAGAGCCTCCACATAACGATTCTGACGTATCAGACAAGCTGCCTGGTAGTAGAGCCACATCCTGTTGATAAAAGAGTCTTCGCCAGAAACGCGCTTTTTCATCTCATCGAGCATCGACTGTGCCTCTTCAAGACGCCCTTGACCCAGAGCAGCCTGGGCGCAGGCCATATAGTAGTACCCCCAGCGGTTGTCGGCCTCCCCGTCTTTGATACCCTGCCTATTCTGGTAATGATCCATCAGGAACGCCTTCCAACGTACCGTTAGCTGTTCCAGGTCGGGGAATTTCTGCTGCGCGACAAGCTCATCCGCATAGTATGAGAACACGTCAGACAGTTGCATGGGTAGCGGCTCCACCTGCATCAACAGGTCTATGCTCTTCTCATAGGAGTTGGCAGCCTCGTCGGGATTATACATGTTTGAATAGACATTACCCATAGCATAATAAGCCATCCCCATGCCAAACTTGGACTGCCGCTGCCGGGCCTCATCAAACATGGCGTTCGCCTCCTTCAGCGCCTCACTGGTCTTGCCCGTGAAATTGTAGACATCAACAAGCGTTGTTCTTACCTCATAATAATTCTTCCAGGCGCTCTTCTCCCTCAGGAAATCAAGCGTGGGGTGAATATGGGCATAGAGCGAGTCGTCCTCACCGTTATTATAAAAGAGTAATATCTTCATCACCTTGGCATCACCAGCCTTCGGCCAGTTCTTCTGGCGCTCCGTCTCAGCGATAAGCTCATTCACACATCTCAACTGGTACTGGAAATCACCGCTCTCCATACTTAGCCGGTACAACTGCTCATAACCAGCCAAAAGAGCCTCTCCATGAAGAGTAGGAATTCTCTTTCTGATTTCCGAAGCCTCATCAGCATGGATGGCTATAGCGGAAACCAGCATTGTCAGGGTTATGGCCAGTCGTGAGAGCCTCATAGGTGACATAAAATTGATTAATTCGCTGCAAAAATAAGAAAAATTCCCGAAACGACCAAACGTTTCGGGAATTATTTAAAAAAACTGACTATCTTAATTAGAAGAACAAGTAGCGATTATCGACTACGTTAGCCTTCTGATAGAGTTCCTGGATGAAGCGCCCTGCGGCCTGCTGAGCCCGCTGGCTAAGACTACGTTCCATAGCCTTATCATCGAAGGTGGCACCTTCACGCGGAGCCTTCTTGATGACGCGGAAAAGATAGGCGCCAGCATTACCCTTAATAAGGTCCTTGCTGAAGTCACCCTGCTTGAGGGCTGCCACAGCACCGGCAAGAGCGGGCTCACTTGATCCTGTAGCCTGAACGAACACAGGAGCATTGAATGTAATCTGCTTGACAGAGTCTACACGTGCACCCTTGGCCTTGGCAGCTGCGATATCACCGACACCAGCAAACTTTGCCTTGATTTGTTCAAACTTCTTGTCGCGGAGCACTTCCTGCTTCAGCACGTCCTGCACATCGCTGAGCGAACGATAACCCACGGGATTAACCTTGGTGAGGGCCACTACAAGGAGATTGTCGTTGCTACCGCACTCATAGAGGGGGCTGACCTCACCAGCCTTGGCATCAAAGATCCACTTCATTGCCTCACGAGTGGCACGAAGACCAGCTACGTTGTGCTCTGAATTGAAGAGGTCCTTACGCTCCTGTACCCGGTAACCAAATTTCTCAGCATTCTTTTCAAGTTCCTCAAGGGTCTTGTTTTCGCTGACATACTGGCTGAACTTATTGTAAGCCTCAGAGTAAGTAGCCTTTGAGAAATCGATAGTGTGCTTAACCAATGCTACGTCATACTTGTCGACCATGGCCTTACGAGCCGTAACCTGAAGAACGATATTGCCCTGAGAGAACTCGAGGTTCTTCACTTCATTGACGGCCAAAGTATTGATGCTGTTAAGGTAGTTCTTCGACTCCTCGTCCATTGAGTTGGAGTTCTCATACATAGCAGAGGTGAGCCACTGCTTCTGCCCTGTCTGACCGTATTTCTCGGCAAGCTGGCCGAAGTCGGCACCAGCCTTAAGGGCGGTATAGATGCTATCGGCTGTCTTACGCGTTTCTTCAAGCGTAGCACCACCAACCTGAATCTGACGATACTCAATAGAATCGGGCATCTGCACCTTACTGAGAAGTTTTACAACATTGAGGGTGTTATCAGACTTTGTCTCGAATGGACCCGTGGTCTGTCCGACAGACATTGAATCGAGCTTGGCTGCAATGTCTGAAGGATAGGCTCTCTTCGTGGCGGCGATGCCTGTGTAAGGGAACTGAGACTGAGCCTTGCGCACCACCTCAGCAGGGTTGGCACCGCTCTGCAGCTTATCGGAAGCCTCTTTCATCGTGGCCATAAGAGCCTGACGGTCTGCAGCAGAAGCTACGACCTGATAAGCCACATACTTGATGTCGCGGGTCTCAACAGTCTGCTTAAACATCTCCTTCTGCTCGTCGTACTTAGCTTTGAGATCCGACTCTGCCACCTGCACGTCATTGTCGTTAACGGTGCTATAGGCAATGGAAGCCAGTTCCACGTCGCTCTCCTGATTCTGTGCATCGAAAGCCATCTTCGCTGAAACAGGGTTGGAAATCAGGCTGTTGGCAATAAGCGACTGGAACTTCTGGGCAAGTGTCTGCGTACGCAGCTGCTTCTCAATGAACTGCCAGTACTTATAAATCTGCTGATATGACTCCGACAACTGAGGATTAGTACTATTCTTCTTATAGTCGGCCAGGAACTTTGTAAGCAAGGTCACATCGAAACGGCCAGTCTGCTGGTTGACGAAAGGTGTGCGCAGAAGCATGGGGTTAGTACCCTCCTTCATAATGTTCTGCAGTTCCTCGTCGGTGACAGTGAGTCCGATCTTACCCGCCTCGTTGGCAATAATCTGCTCATTGACATAAGAGTTCCACACCTCATCTTTCAGGCTGTTGAGCTGCTCCTCTGACAGGTTGTCGACCCCCTGAGACATCTTAAGTACCTCCTGGTACTCATCGACCAGAGTCTGGAACTCTTGTACATTGATCTTGTTACCTAACACTTCGCCAATCTGCTGACGCTGCTGGTTCTTGGTTGCTTCACAAGAACGGAAGGCTTCCTCAGCGATGAAGGCGAAAAGGCCAAGGCCGATGATAATCACCAGAGCCACGCCTCTTTTTCGAATTTTTCCTAATGCTGCCATAATTTTATTTACGATTTACTTATTTACTTTATACGATTTGCAATTTGGGATGCAAAATTACGACTTTTCTTTGAAACGGCAAAATTTTTAGCACAAATTCTTTGGATTATGTCAAAACCACAGATGATGCAAATAACACTGATGATAAAATTACTCTTGCACAGTGAGCCGTACTAACTCTATTTTTGTTGCCGTATTCTTAACTATCTTGAATTCATAGTTCTCAAACTTTACCACCTCGTTGAGCTTGGGGAACGACTGGTAGGCATGGAGGATAAGTCCGCCAAGGGTCATATACTCGTCGCTCTCAGGCAGTTCAAGATCAAAGAGTTCATTGATCTTACTGATCTCCAAACGTGCAGAGAGGATATACTCATGGTCAGAGAGTTGTTTGGCCACGTGGTTTGAACTGTCGTGTTCGTCTTCTATCTCACCAGTAATCTCTTCCATGATATCTTCAAGGGATACAAGTCCACTGGTACCTCCGAATTCATCAACGACGATTGCCAGGGATCGCTTCTGCTGCATGAGTTGCTTCATCAGGCGTGAGGCCAGCATGGTCTCTGGAACGAAACTTATCTCACGGAGAAGTGAAGAAAGAAGCGTGAAGAGCGATGAATTAGCTTCCGCCAAATTGTCGAGGCGGAACATATCGGAAGAATGGATGTAACCTATGATGTGGTCTATATCTTCATGATAGACAATTATCTTACTGTGCCCACTCTCAATGAAAGTCTGTTTAAGTTCTTCGATGGTGGCTGTATCTTCGACGGCATCGATTTCCGTTCGAGGAACCATACAGTCGCGCACCTTTGTCTCTGAGAATTCGAGCGCATTCTGGAAAATCTTCACCTCCTCACCAATCTGATCTTCATCCTCAGCATTGTCGATACTCGACTGTACCAGATAGTCAAGGTCGACTTTGGTGAACTCATGCTCGTCGTTCTCGCCAGACATCCGGATGCCCACCAATCGGAGAATGCCCTTGGAGAGAAGGGTCGCCAAGCGAGAGATGGGATAGAGGATGACATAACAGAGATAGGCTGGGATGGCAAAGACGGTGAGCATCGTATTGGGCGTGTTCTTGAAAATCGTCTTTGGCAGAAACTCGCCCGTAAAGAGGACGATGACTGTGGACAGGAGGGTATCAAGGGTTACACGTATGCCATCGCTAAATGGAGCAAACAAAGTGGCATCGAAGATGCGGGCAAAAAGAATGCCGTAGATGACCAAAGCGATGTTGTTGCCCACAAGCATAGTGGAGACAAAGTTATTCGGATGCTGGTAAAAGACACTGATAGCCTTCTGGGCAAGACCATTCTTCTCACGGTCCATCTCTGCCCTGAGGCGATTACTCGAGACAAAGGCAATCTCCATGCCAGAAAAGAAGGCGGAGAAGAGCATTGTTATCAGCAGACCAATGATTATATTAGACATAGAAGCGATTTTTACTGAGTGCGACGACGGGA
>OCTX012276603.1_pt1 | contig 24845 bp, 22 predicted proteins | sample 1539691 | NCBI WGS metagenome assembly OCTX01 (sample SAMN02144231, study PRJEB22623) | gut metagenome | biome: sheep rumen | host: Ovis aries | place: New Zealand
AAAAGATAAAGTTGCTTAGCTAAAAATTTAAATAAATTTTTATTCTGAAAGTTTTTTATCCCTAATAAACGCTCTCTTCGCCGTCTTCAACATAATTTCCAAATCAAGCATAAACGAAGCATTTTTTACGTACCAAACATCGTAGGCAAGTCTAACGAAAGCATCTCTGAAATACACATTTTTTTGAAAATCATTTTCAAATTTTGGAGTGTCCAACACAACATATACAGGGGGGGCTTTAAAATTTAGTTGAGACCATCCTGTTAGTCCCGGCTTTACAACATTTCTTAAAGAATGTGCAGGAATATATTCTTTTAAAAATTCATACTCTTTCATCCATATAGGTCTTGGTCCAACAACGGAAATGTTACCGTCTAAAATGTTTATAAGTTGCGGAATTTCGTCCAACCTGAACTTTCTTAAAACTTTACCTACTTTCGTAGGTGTTTCCGTTCCGATAATCATTGTCCTGAATTTACATATCTGTATAGCTTTACCGCCAATACCGACTCTTTCCTGGAAGAATATCGGATTTTGTTTATCTATAAAAAGAATTAAGAAATAAATTATTACACCTAAAGGCAAAAATACAGGTAACAAACAAAGGGCAAACAAAATATCAAAAATTCTTTTTATAACAGAATAAACCGAATTTTTTTGCTTGTTGGCAACATCTTTTATAAGCCAACTTGCATTTCTTAAAGTTTCTTTAGGTAACCTTGAAAATATATATTCAAATAAAGCCAAATCCGTTAAACAAATAACACCTTTAGAAACAAAATTATTGAAAATAATTTTTGCTGTATTGGTATCTTGTTCTAAAACATCATTTGATACTACAAAGAAATCAATATCGTTCACATCCAAACCTTGCGGAATTTCTTCAATTTTTCTAAAATCATGAACAACTTTGAAGTTTGGAACTTTTTTCCAAACTTCTCTAAGTCTGTTTAAAGTTCTGCTTGTACCCAAACAAATTAAATTTATTTGTGAAAAGTGAAGAAGTCTGTATAAGTTTCTCGATAAGAAAATATAACAATAAAAAATTAACAAAATCAATAATAAATTTGTTTTGGGTGTTGGTATATGAAACAAGTTTAAACCGAAATATATACCTGCTGAGGATACTACAAAAGAAACTATAAATGCCGTTGAAAGTTCTACAAAACGATTAGAATGCCTTTTGTAAGATCTTCTTAAATCGTAAAAAGAAAAAATTAAAAGTAATATTATGTTTACTATAAATACGGGAACCAATACTTTACAGTTGTTTAAAAAATACAAAAGATCCCAAGAACCGCTGGAACGGACAGTTATAACAAAAGCTGCCGTTACAAAAAACACTATAAAATCTAATAAGAAAAATAAAAATCTCATAAGTTCTTTCTCTTTTTTTAAGTGCTATATTATAGCAATAAAAAAACGAGAAAGAAACTAGCTTATAGCTGATAGCTTAAAGTTTATAGTTTCGCCATGTCATTCTGAACTTGATTCAGAATCTATTAAAATTTCGTCCTCAGGACACCGAAAACTCTAAGCAAAAAATCCGTAGGATTTTTTAATAAGCTTTAAGCTCTAAACTGTTATTCCAATCTTCTGCCGTATTTAGTATAATATAACGATAATTTTTGTTGTTGAAAAGGTCGTTTTAGTTGTTGGTAGTTTGTAGTTAATTGTACATTGTAAATTATACATTGTTGTTTTGTCTGTCATCCCGTACTTGATACGGGATCTCGTAGTTAAACTATAAGCCATAAGCTATAAGCTTTAAGCTAAAATTTTCGGAGAAAAATTTAAATGCCTTTTTCCGTCTTAATGTCTGTTTACCATAAAGATAATCCTCAATGGTTAAAACAAGCTATTGATAGTGTCTTAAATAATACCATTAAACCTAACCAAATAGTGTTGGTTGTTGACGGTCAAATATCTAATGAATTAGAACAAGTTTTAACCGAATATAAAGATAATTTAGATATATTAAGACTTGAAAAAAATTCAGGACTTGGAATAGCATTACAACAAGGTCTTTTAAAATGTAAATATCCGTTAGTTGCGAGAATGGATAGTGACGATATAAGTTTGCCTAACAGGTTTGAACTTCAACTAAAGGAATTTGAAAATAATCCGAATTTAGCAATAGTCGGTGGCTATATACAAGAATTTGATTCTCAAACTAACGAAAAAACATCAATAAGGAAAGTTCCTTTATTTGACAATCAAATAAAGCAATATATTAAAACAAGGTCACCTTTTAATCATCCTACGGTAATGTTTAAAAAAGAAGATATTTTAAAAGTGGGGAATTATCAAACTTTTTATCAAATGGAAGATTATTACCTTTGGGCAAGACTTGTTAAAGCAAATTATCAAATGAAAAATATTCCGGAAATATTATTGAATTTTAGAACGGATAAAAATATGTTTGCCAGAAGAGGAAGTTATAAATATTTTAAAAGTAACAAAGAAGTTTCAAAGCAAATGTTAAAAATGAAAATAATCAGTTATCCGTATTATTTGTTTAATATTTCTGTTAGGTTTATTACACAAGTTTTAATGCCGAACAATATAAGAACATTATTTTATAAGAAGGTTTTGAGATGAAAATAGGAATATTAACTCATTATCAAGTACATAATCATGGTGCGATTTTACAGATGCACGGGCTATATAACACTTTAAAAAGTTTAGGGCATACTCCTTATATTCTTACATACAATAAAAATTTTGATTTTATAGATAAACAACTTTCAAATAAATATAACATATCTTTAAAATCTATACCTTTTTATTTGAAATATTTAAAGAAACAAGGAGTAAAAAAAACAAAATTCAATGTAAAAAAACATAAAATATTAAATAATTTTAAAAAATCAAATTATAATTTTTTGCCACTATATCCTAACCAAAAAGAATTAGATGCCATTTGTATCGGTAGTGACGAAGTTTGGTCATTGGAAACCGGAATAAATATAATGATGTATTCCCATACGATTACCACACCTTTGATTTTTGCTTATGCTCCGGTATTTGGACAAACAAATGTTGACGAAATAAAAAAGCATGGCTGTTATGAACTCATAAAATCAGGTTTGGGGAAATTTAATTATCTTTCAACAAGAGATTTATCTTCTGCACAAACAGTTAAACAAATTTTAAATAAAGATATTCCTGTCTTATGTGATCCTGTTTTTTTATATGGTTATAAAGAAGAACAAAAATTAAATTGTAACAAAATTCCTAAAGAGAAATATTTACTTGTATATGCTTATGATAACAGATTAAATGACGAAAAAGAATATGAATGTATTAAAAAGTATGCAAAAGAAAATAATTTAAAAATAGTTTCTCCTGGCTTTTATCACGATTGGGTAGATGAAAACATAAATATTAATCCTATAGAATTAATAAGTTTATTTAAAAATGCACAATGTGTAGTTACAGATACTTTCCATGGTAGTGTGTTATCAATATTAACAAATAAACCTTTTGCTTGTTTTGTTAGAAATTCAAATGTGAATAAAATAAGTTTTCTGTTAAATCAATTTAATCTTTCGCAAGCTAAGCTTGATAATTGGAATAATTTACAAAATGTATTAATGCAAAACTTTGATTGGTCAAATGTAAATTCTTTAATAGAACAAGAAAGACAAAAAGCAACAGAATATTTACGGAAGGTTTTACAAAATGGCTAATTGTATAGAAAATAATTTACCATGTTCCGGATGTTCCGCTTGTTACACAATATGTCCTGCAAATGCGATAAAAATAGAATTGTCAAAAGAAGGTTTTTATAATGCAACATTAGATAAACAAAAATGTATAAATTGTGGTAAATGTTTAAAAGTTTGCCCTAAATTTATTGATAATTCTTCAATAAACAAATTTGAAAATTTACCTTTATATGCAAGTTGGAGTTTAGATAGTTCTACACAACAAAGTTGTAGTTCAGGAGGAATAGCTTTTGAAATTGCAAAATGTGGTTTAGATAATGGTTGTAAAATAGCAGGTGTTATTTATGATTATAATCAACAAAAAGCAAAAACAATTATGGTTGATAATTTGAAAGATTTAGAATTGTTAAAAGGTTCAAAATATTTACAAAGTGATTGTTCTAAAACTTTTAATGAAATAATAAATAGTAAAGATAAATTTATTGTATTTGGAACACCTTGCCAAATAGCAGGTTTAGATTTAGTTGCTAAACAAAATAATTGTAGAGATAGATTAATATTAATAGATTTTTTCTGTCACGGAGTTCCGACATATTTGATGTGGAACAAGTTTTTAAAATACATAAAAAAAGGGGAAGACATAAAAGAAATAAACAATATAAATTTTAGAAACAAAAAATATGGTTGGCATAGTTTCACGATGAAAATAAATAATTTGTTTATAAAAGAAAATAAAAATCCATTTTATACACTATTTTTCAGTAATTTATTATTAAACGATAGTTGTTATAGCTGTAATACAAAAAGTTCGTTTGATTTTGCAGATATAAGAATAGGTGATTTTTGGGGCTCAACTTTTGATAATAGAGAAGATGGAATATCAACACTAATACCTATAACAAATAACGGGGAAAAAGTTATAGAAATATTAAAACAGAACAGCAAAATAATGTTACTAGAACAAACACATAATGTTTGTTTTAAAGTACAATCTGCATTTAAACAGTATTTAATAAATAAAAATACAAGAACCAATATTTTTAATTTAATAAGGCAAGATAATAATATAAATGATATTGTAAAAGAATATATAAATTCTTTGTCTCTAAAAAAGAAAATGATTCTTAAAGTAAAACAAAATTTACCTATTACTTTAAAATCAAAATTAAGATATATGTATCACAAGGTTATAAGATGAATATATTATTTATTTCTAAATTAAGTGGAACTTTATGGAAAGGTCCAAACAATAGTGTTCCTGCTCAAGTGTATGTGCAATCTAAAATTGATAATGTGTTATGGTTTAATCTTTCCAAACAAACATCTTCAAAATGGAAAGAACAAGGTTTACCAATTTTAACAACTGATGATATTCCTTCTAGTAGGCTAAAAGATTTACCTTATCCATTTAATAAACCGGATTTGGTTGTAGTTGAAGAAGTGTATCCTTATAGGTTTAACTATATAATTAGTGATATTCAGAAAGCAAAAATTCCTTACATAATTATTCCAAGAAGTCAATTAACTAAACAAGGGCAAAAAAGAAAACCAATAAAAAAATGGTTAGGCAATCTACTCTATTACAAAAAACTTGTAAAAAAATCTTCTGCTATTCAGTATTTAACAAAACAAGAGCAAAAAGATTCAGGTGAAAAATGGAATAAAAATTTTTTTATATTACCAAATGGAATAAATATGCCTAATATAGGACCTAAAAGTTTTTCACAAGATGGAATTAATATTGTTTTTATCGGTAGATTAGAAAGATATCAAAAAGGTCTAGATTTATTAATAGAAGTTTGTTGCAAAATAAGACAAGAACTACATAATGCAAAAGTAAAAATTCATTTATATGGTCCAAATCGCTTTGATACTATAGAAATTCTTTCAAAAACAATTAATAAATTTGTTTTAGGAAATATTATTTCTTTTTGTCCTGCAGTATTCACAGAAGAAAAAACTAAAGTGTTACAACAAGCGGATGCCTTTATTATGACATCTCGTTTTGAAGGGCATCCTATGGGGTTAATAGAAGCTTTGTCTTATGGTTTGCCTTGTTTGGTTACTACCGGAACAAATATGAAAGAAGAAATTGAAAAGTTTGATGCAGGATGGACAGCAGATACAACTGTTGATAGTATTGCCGAAGCTTTAAAAAAAATGATAGCTGAAAAAAATTTATTTGAACAAAAAAGTATAAATGCTCGTAAATTGGCTTCCCAATATAATTGGGATACAATTGCCCAAAAAAGCCATGAAATATACGAAAGAATAATAAGGAAATAAAAGTGAAAGAATTTTTAAAATTAATTAAGCGAAAACTCATTCGTTTTATTACTTATTTGTTATCTCCTTTAAGACGAATAGGTTTAAAAAACAAAGATTTTACAATAATTTCAAATAATTGTTGGGGGGGCTTTGTTTATCAAAGATATAACTTGCCGTATCGCACACCTTTTTTGGGCCTTTTTTTACCTGCTCCGTGTTTTATTGAATTATTAGAAGACTTTGAAAATAATATGAAAAAAGATTTGCATTTTATTGCAGCTAAAGATTCTGCATATTTTTTTAAAAGAAAAAGAATTGTTAAAGAATATCCAATAGCTTTACTTGGGGATAAAATAGAAATTCATTTTTTACATTATAAAACTCCAAATGATGCACGAGAAGCATGGAATCGAAGGAAAAAAAGAATTAACCCCAATAACATATTGTTTAAATTTGCGGAAATGGACTGGTGTACACCAGAATTGATTAAACGATTTGATAATTTAAAGTTCAAACATAAAATTTGCTTCACAGCAAATAATTATCCTAATTGTAAAAGTACATTGAAGCTCCCTTCTACTTATGGAACAATTGAATTGCAAGATGAATTTAATTATATTCCACCTCACTTCAAAAAATATTTAAATGATTGCAGGGAAAATTAGTATGAAATATAAAATTAAAGTTTTATATATAGTAAGTGATTTGCTAAAAGGAATGGGGGGAATTCAAAATTTTGTTATGTCCGTTTATAATAATATAAATAGGAATAATATTCAAATTGATTTTGTAATTCATGTTGATAAAGGAAATTCTTTCGTTTCATATATAGAGTCATTTGGTAGTAAAGTTTATATGGCTCCTAAAGTAAAAGAAGAAGGAATCTTTAAGTATGTTTTATGGTGGAATAACTTTTTTAAACAACATCAAGAATATAAAATAGTTCATGGACATATGAAGGCATATATGTCTATTTATTTATTTATTGCGAAAATACATAAAAGAATTACGATTGCACATAGTCATAGCGTTTGTCCAAAAATATATTTGTCAAAACTTATAATGGAAAAAATTATGTTATTCCCATTGAGATATATAGCAAATTATTGCTTTGCTTGTTCGCTTGAAGCAGGAAAATATTTATTTGGTAAAAATATAGTAAAAAAATCAAAGTTCTTTTTTGTTCCAAATGCAAATAATGTAAAAGCTTTTGTTTATGATGTAAATAAAAGAAACTTTATTCGTAAACAGTTAAATTTATCAAATCAATTTGTATTAGGAGATGTCGGCAGATTTCATAAAAATAAAAATTATTCATTTCTATTAAAAATTTTTGCAGAAGTTTATAAGAAAGAACATAGTTCACGATTATTATTATTGGGAGATGGACCTTTAAAAGACCAATTGATTGAAGAAGCAAAAAAATTAGGAATAGAAAAATATGTTGTGTTTCAAGGAATTGTTTCTAATCCTGAAGATTATTACCAAGCTATGGATATTTTTGTTTTTCCTTCTCTTTATGAAGGATTAGGAATGGTTCTTACTGAAGCACAAATTTCAGGGTTACAATGTGTTTTTTCTGCTAATTTACCTAAAGAGGTTGATTTAGAAGTTGGACTTTGTCATCGTATAAGTTTAGAACAAACAGCAAATATATGGGCAGAAGAAATATTAAAATATAAAAAAGCACATCGTATTTCACATGATAAAGAAGCTAAAAACAAAGGTTTTGATATTGTAGAATTAGCAAAGAAATTAGAAAATTTTTATATGAATGTAGGCGAATAATATGCAACAACATCTATGGCAATATTATTTATTGATAATAGTAGTATTAATTCAAGGTTTATTATGTTTACAAAATAAAAATAAATTATTCTTACTTATAACTTTTTTCGAATTATTTTTTATTTCAGGCTTTAGGGCATGGTATATTGGTAATGATACAACTGTTTATGTAAATTTTTTTAGTTATGCTATTGATAATTATGATTTATCTCTTTCATACATGGAAAAGGGATATATATTATTTAATAAGGTTTTAAGTTCATTCACAGATAATCCTCAAGCAATTCTAATCGTTACATCTTTTTGTATATTAGGAGTAATTGTTTGTTTTATCGAAAAATATTCTAAATTTGTACTGCTATCAATATTGCTATTTGTGATATTAGATTTTTCAACAACATTGAATATTGTTAGACAATATATGGCTCTAATAATAGTATTATTAGGCTTTCCTTTTGTTGTTAAGAGACAATTTATAAAATTTTTATTATGTTGTTTATTAGCTATTACATTTCATAAATCTGCTATTGTAGCAATAGCTTGGTATTTCATTTATCCATTGAATATTAAGATAAAAAATGTTAGCGCTATATTAATAATAACAATTTTTATATTTGTTTTTATTGCTCCTTTTCTTGATACAATTTTTCAAGTTTTGGGCAGATATGAAAATTATGTTGGAAATAGATTAATGGGTGAAGAAATCAAAAAGGCAAGTATTATGAAAACTTTGATAAATTTTATGGTTTTTATATTTTGTTTTTTTTCTTATTTCTTTGTTTATAAAAGGAAATGTAATAATAATAAATTATTTATAATAAATCCACAGTTTTTATTAATATCATCATTATTAGCATTAAGTGCTCAGTTTATATCTATTAGAGGTACAATAATAGAAAGAATTGCAATGTATTTTTCTTTTTTTAATATAATATCTATTCCTGCGTTTATCAATTGTTATTCTAAAAATATAAAATTCGTATTAATCTTTATTGTTGTAAGTTTATTTATAATATATAAGAGTATAGTTTTTGTATATAGACCGGAATGGAATTATGTTCTTCCATTTGAATTTTGCTTTTAGGATTTAAAATATAATTAAATTTATAGAGTGTTGATATCAATTTAATTCTTTTTTAAATAAATTTTTATATAAGTGAATAATAATTATGTTAACTTGTATTATTTTAAATTATAACGATTCAGATAGTGTTTTGAAGTTATATAATCATATTAAAGACTATACTATATTTGACCATATTGTTATAGTGGATGGTGCATCTACAGATAATTCGTATCAACAACTAAAAAAACTATCTAATCATAAAACGACTGTACTACTAGCTGACAAAAATGGAGGATATGGTTATGGAAATAATATTGGTCTTAGATATAGTCAAGAAATAGGAGCAACACATTCCGTTATTGCTAACCCTGATGTTCGTTTTGACGAAAAGGTTATAGTAAATTGTTTAAAAGTTTTTGAAGATTATTCTCTAGCAGTAGCTATTGCTCCAAAAGTAGAAAAAGGAAGACCTGCTTTTAAATTTGCCAGTTCTATGTTAGATATAACACTAAATTCAATATTACTTAATAAAATTTTTAAACCTCGTTATTATAGTAATGATTATTTTAAAAATAAAGAATTAATAAAAGTAGATGTGTTACCTGGCTCTCTAGTAATATTTGATCTGAAAAAATTTGGAGAATGTGGATTTTATGATGAGAGAGTCTTCTTGTATAATGAAGAAATTATAATAGGACGTAAATTTCAAAAAAAAGGATATATTTCTTTACTAAATAAAAATGTTTGCTATCAACATTTTCATTCTGTTAGTGTAAAGAAAACATTTAAATCTGTAAAAAAAATAAAAGAAATAAATATTAAAAGTCATATGTTTTATTTAAAAGAATATATGCATACTTCTAAATCAATATTGTTTTTGTATAAGTTAATAATACCTTTTATATATTTAGAACTTTTTATATGGACAAATTTAAAAAAGAACATAAAAAAACTATATTGTCATGATTAAGAATAGAATTTCCAATAAAGAAATAAAAAAAAATATTTCTCTTTCTGTAGGGGTAAAAGCATTATCAATAATTGGAAGTATTATTTTAGGATTAATTGTTCCAAAATTTATTCCTCAATTACAATATGCTTATTGGCGTACATATTTGCTATATGTAGGATATGTAGGTATATTGCATCTTGGTTTGTTAGATGGTATTGTTTTAAGATATTCTAAATATGATTATGAAGAATTGAATTCTAACAAAATGCAATCTCAATTTCAATTCCTATTGCTTCTCACAAGTCTATTTTCTCTTTTCATTATTATTATGGCCAATATTTATTTTCAAGGAATAAATAAAATAATTATTTATTTGATTTCTATTTCTGTAATAGTTAAAAATATTAATGCTTATACATCTTTTCTTTTTCAAACAACAAATCGTATAAAATATTATGCATTGTTAGCTGTTTTACACAGAATAATTTATATAGTAATTATTTTGGCTTTATTGGTTGGTAAAAGTGATTATTTCGTAGGTTTCTGCTTGGCAGATATTATGGCTGATTTAGTATCAGTTCTAATTATTTGTCGTAAAAATAAAGGTTTATATTTTGGCAAAGCTATTCCATTTTTTGATATGTTAGCTGAATCTTGGAACAATATATCATCCGGAATTTTGTTGATGATAGCAAATTGGTCAGCAATGTTGTTGCTTAGTAGTGCCACAATGGTTATTCAATGGCATTGGGATGCAATTACTTTTGCAAAAATAGCTTTTGGATTTAGTTTGGCAAATATATTTTTAATATTTATTCCATCTATTAGTGTAGTATTGTTTCCTACAATAAAACGATTAAGTGATGATAGATTACCAGACTTATATATAAAAGTTCGACAGAGCCTTTCTATTCTAATGTTTTTACTAATGCTAGGATATTTCCCAGGAGGATATATTATAAAGTTATGGTTGCCAAAATATACAGATAGTATTGCATATGTGGGCATATTATTGCCACTTGTAGTTTTTTCGTCAAAGTTTACATTGCTTACAAATAATTATTTGAAAGCATATAGAGAAGAAAAGAAAATGTTTATCTTAAATATATATTCACTTATTGTAGCCTTTTTAGTGTATTTGCTTTGTACATATGTGTTTAATAATTTAACAGCAATGTTAGTTTCAATAGTTTTGATGATTATGCTTCGTTCAGTAATATCTGAAATGATAGTTAGTAAATTAATAAATAAAAATTTTAAATTTGATTTTATATGTGAAGCTATTATGTCAGTTGGCTTTATGATATCTGCAAGATATTTTTCTCTCTTTACGGGCTTTTTTGTATATGTCGTTTTTACAACTATTTATATGCTTGTTTACAAAAAAGAATTTTTACAAGTATTTAAATCAATAAAAAATATTGCCTTTAGACATAGTTAATAAGCAGAAAATAGATTTTTTTACTTTTGATATGGGAAACTTTTTATCCATTTTATTTATTTTTAATTTTGATAAAATAAATAAAAGCAAAAATAAAAAAATAGAAATTAGTAACAAAATCATATTCATTGCGAAGGTTGTATTCACAAAAAAATTGTAGCAAAAATTATTTTGATGGATAGTGTTAATGATTATCATGAGTATAAAAAGTTTTTACTTTTATTTAAAACAAGCTTTTTTAAGATATTGATTAAGATAGAACTGATAAAAATAATGCTTAATACTATATAATTAATCTATCAATATAATTGTTACAAGTATTAAAAAAACAAGTGGAGAAATAAATGTTGCCAGAAAATAGGAGAATTATATCTAAAAAACAATTAAAAAATGTACTTGAATTAGAGCTTTCTTTGTATGCAGTTAAATTTAACTTTTTACGGAATTTTATTTGTTTAACTTCTCAAGATATCTTACGGAAACATCAATGGTTATTACGTGTTACAGAGTATCATACTAATAACAAACATTTTATTAGAGCTTTATACTACAAATTAAGGTTACATCGCTTACAGACAAAATATGGGTTATATGTTCCTTTGAATGTTTGTGAAAAAGGCTTAAAAATTGTACATTTAGCACCTCTTTTTATCAATCCGAATGCTGAAATAGGTTCTAATGTACGTTTATATCCTTTTTGTGGGGTTGTGGCTAAAGGGTTTTCTAATGAATCTCCTAAACTAGGAGAAGGTGTTGTTTTGTGTATGGGAAGTTGTGTAGTTGGAAATATAACAATTGCTAATAATGTTGTAATTGGAGCTAATGCTGTAGTAACCAAGAGTATATTAGAAGAAAACATAACGGTAGGAGGTGTTCCTGCCAAAAAGCTTTCTAATGCAGGAAGTGTGTCTTGGTAAATGTATGTTATATAAAAACGAGGTGTGTTAACTTGTATTATCTTGAATTATGATATATATATAAGTTGTTGTTTATTCGTATATTAAAAAATAATAGGGGATATATTGTGAAACTAATAAATTTTATAAATAGACATATACAACTTAGGTGTTTTCGTAATAAATATCATAAGAAAAATTTACATAATCGTACTTATGTAAAAAATATATTTCCGATAGACAAAGTAGAAGTTGGTAATCAAACTTATGGCGCATTACATGTTTTTTCTTTTGGTAATCCTAAAGAAAAATTGAAAATAGGACATTTTTGTTCTATTGCCAATGAAGTTTCTTTTTTATTAGGTGGTGGACATAAGACAACAACTTTATCTCAATTTCCTTTTGAAAAATTAATATTTGATGCTAAATATGAAGCAACAACTAAAGGTCCTATTGTTGTACAAGATGATGTATGGATTGGTTATGGTAGTATTATTTTGTCAGGAGTTACAATTGGTCAAGGGGCTATTATAGGTGCAGGAAGTGTTGTATCTAAAAATGTTCCTCCCTATGCGATTTATGCAGGAAATCGTATTATAAAATATCGTTTTGAACCTGCAATAATTGAAAAGTTGTTAACAATAGATTTTTCTAAATTGCCGACAAGTAGGGAATCTCTCGATAAAGTTCGTTTTGTGTTAAGTACAGATATTACTATGCAAAATGTAGATGAAATTGTAAGAAAATTGAAAAATTTGAACTCATGAAAAAGTTAGTTGTATTTATAAAAAACTCAGAACTAAAATTAATCATAGGAAAAAACTAATACCAACACTCCTCAACGAAAAACCTTTAGTCGTTAAAGTATTTAGAAAAATATTCAAGAAGTTTTTCAAATAAACTAACCACTCAACCCTTCTCAAAATTTTTTAAATAATCAATTTCCTTATTTTTGTTTTTGCCGTTTCCCTCCCTCCATGCCTCTATGCATCCATACCTCTGGTTTTCTATACCAATAATATTGGTGAATGATTAATTAACCCATAGGGGAAATTTTTTTCACAATTCATCTACAATTGATAATGTTACAATACTAATATACAATATACAAAGATATCATATAACAAAAGGAGATTATTTGAACATGGATATACTATTAATTCAAATTATTTTGGGAATATTATTATTTTTGTTAATTAATTGGATAGGGGGACATTCTTATGATAAGGGTTATATTTCTATGTCTATCATTTTTCAAGAAGAAAAAGCACCAGCATTTAATTTTGTATTAAGAGTTTTTTCTCCACTAGTATATTTAATTATTTGCTCAGCTATATTATATTTCTTTGGCTTTGATAAATATGTTCAAAATTTTTATTTAGTAAATGTATATTATATTGTTTTTAGATTATTCGTCAATATTATAACTGGTAGATTGTTGTTGTTAAATTGGAAAAGGCAATTGTTTTATTGGATTTGTATAATAGGTTTATCTTATTTATTATACAAAAACTTTATTGTTTATAAAAAAAATCTTTTACCGGACTTTACAACTATTGCAAATGAAATATGGATAGTAATAATATTTTTTATATATCATGTTTGTAATAATATAAGATTATCATCAGAACCAACAATAAAAAGAAAAGATGCATATCTTAATAAAATGTTACATAAGTTCAAACAAAAATATTCAGATATTATTGATAAAAGAACAAATAATAATAAAATAAAAAGTTTAATATATGCAATTATAATTTTTGAAAATTTTAATCGTCCGGCTATAACAAGGTTTATAGAATATGTTTCTTTTTTCTTAACAAAGAAACCTCATACTTTGGGAGTTATGCAATATTATTCACATAAATATATAAATAGCAAACAAAGTGTTGAGTTGGGAGTAAGTAAAATTATAGAGGGATACAAAAAATTAAGTAAAGAAAGAATGGAATTAAAGGAAAATAGGATTCCACAATATCAGTTAGCAAACATATATAATACAGGAATAGAATATAGTCTTGAAGTTTGTAAAATCTGGGATGAAGTAATGCTAAAATTATTTAATGAAAGTTTGCCATATGGAATAGAATTGTACGACTTTAAATTCAATAAACAAAATCGAAAGATTAAATAATTTTTTTCGGAATTTATTATCAACAAACAAATTTTAAGTTACGGAGCATATAAATATTTATATATTTATTAAATATCCTTGTGTTCAATAAAAATAGGCTTTACTTGTAATAATATACTTTCAAGCTTTCTTATATTTTTATTTTTAAGTTCTTCTGGTGTAAATAAAACCGCAAAAAAAATAAATTTTTCAAATTCAACAAAACCTGTATATTCTTTTGTAGGATAAAATTCATCATCAATAATTCTAATCTTAACATTTGCATCAATTCTTTTAATAGTTGGCAACATACTTATTTTAGCATTGGGATTAGTTTCCAATGTATATTTTTTTTGATATTTTAATAGATCATCTAAATTTTTTATTTGTTCATCTTTATCTTTAATATTTATATACATCCACTCTTTGTTTTTAGCAGCATCTTCAAGTGTAAATCCTCTTTGATAAAGAGTTGCTAACATACCAGTCCTTCTTGTACCATCGATAAGCCATCCAAAAGGAGCCGGTAAAACAACAGCAGATGTTCCACTATATGGAATTGCTATAAATGATTGAAACTTTTTAAGGTCTTTGAAATTTAATATATCTAATTCAATATCTTCTTCTCCATAATATGCTCTGTTAATTGCTGCTTGGGTAAAACCTTCTTTGGTAATAAGTATTCCTTTGCTTACATAACAATCTTTTAACATACCTATAAACATTTCAACAATTTTTACATCGATCTTCTTTTTGAAAAATTTTCCATCAACAATAATTTTAATTTTATTGCCAGCGATATATTCTTCAATAAGAATATCTACTTGTCTCTCAACTTTTGAATATCGACCGATTATTCTTGTATTATAAGTAATCTGAGTGTTCGGATAAATTCTAGCAAAGTCTTCATAAATTTCTTTTTCATAATCTTTCCAATTCATTTTTATAACTCCTTGTTATATATAATGCACGTTTCATAATGAATATATGTTTAAAAATAAAATATTAAAAAAATTGCAAAGTGTATATTAATACAATTTATTAACATAGTCTTCAAATCCATTAAAGGATGTTGGATAAATTTTTATTGAAGGGTAATGCTTCTTAACATTGTTAATAATGGATTGTGAGTCTTTTTCTTTTTTTGAAATCACATAAATTCTTTTATCTTTAATTAGATTGATAATATGTTCATCTATCAATCCGGTTTTAGTTATATTCTCAGAAAAAGAATATCCAATAGTGATAATTGTATCAACTTGTTCAAGTTCTTTTTTTATTTTCTCTATATTATTTTTAACATAGTCTTCCAAAATCGAACGCTGTTTCTCAAATGTTATAATGCTTCTCATTTCGGCGTAAGGGACACATAGATGTTCAATATTTGGGAGAAATTTTACTTGATAAAAATCATTAATGGTTTCTTTTGGAAATTTATATGAATTACATTCTATTTTTTCAACTTTCCAATGTTTATATGGCTCTCCTTTAAAATATGCAAAATCAATAGAACCATGGGGTTTAATGATTTTTAATTTTTTATTTTTATCAGCATCTTCAATTAACAAATCATAGTTTAAATTGATTATCAAATTTTCTTTCCCAACTTTATTCACAAATAAATCATAAATATTTGTGTTTTTTGCGTTAGTATAACAATAAAACAAAACTGTAGTAATCATATTTGATAAATTAAGAGTAAAATGTTCTATTCTTTGTTTTTTTTGTTTTATATCTATACTTCCATATAATTTATTATCGTAATATTTATCGGTTAATTCTTTGAATAAAGCCCATATATACACGTCTTTTAAAAAATCCTGTAATTCTTTACATTTAATATTCTTATATATACTTTCTTTAAAAAATGGATTATTTCGATAAGTTTTTGAATAACAATTATATTGGCATTGTTTGTCTTTGCAAATTTCTGGAGCAGTTGCTATTAAAAAATCTTTGTAATAATATGGAAAATGTAAAAAATCTAAATTACCCCAAGCAACCATTTCTCTAAAGTCGCTTATATTTCTAAAAAAATTTTCAAGTTGATTATATACAGTATTTGCTAAATTTTTAACTAGTATAGAGCTAGTGTTATTGTTGTAATGCTCTTGTATAAATTTAAAAGCATAAAGTAATAAATCCTGTCCACTTGGAAAGCCACAAGACATAGAACATCCGTTACCTATAAGAAATGCTGTTTTATTTGTCAATACTAATGCTTCCTTATCAATTGATAACATAATTTTCCTTGTAAAGCAAAAAAATCAAAAGCTTTTTTATATAGATTTAAAATCACAATTTTTTCTATAAAAAATAATTATTTATTTGAATAATGAACAATTGTAATAAGTTTTGAAAGTTACTAAATAATTTTAAATGATTATCGAAAAAAATTCAAATAGTAAACTTACCTAGAATTTGATAAAATAAAAAAATTAAATATAAAAAATTTTAGGAATATTCAAAATGTTAACAAACAGTAATGAGAATAGCTTTTCAATAATTGGTATGTATATATATAAAGAGTGTGAGCATAAGAAAGTTCTTAAACCTGGATATTACTCCTTAAACGATGCTTATATTTACGATGAAAAAAAACAGACAATAATAGAGAACTTTGATGTAGTAAAACCTTTACCAAATGATTTTTTTGAAAAAAATATATCCATTAGTGCTATTGTTGGCAAAAATGGTAGTGGAAAAAGTTCTCTCCTTGATATGATATATAGAATAATTAATAACTTTTCTTGTAAAACTTTTGAAAATACAAATTTATCTTTTGTTCCTAATATATATGCAGATTTGTATTTCCTTTTGGATAATAAAATAAATGTCTTATCTTGTAAAGGAGAAGATGTTTGTTTGAATGGTAAATATGTTCGAGAAAATGATACTGAAATAAAAAAAATGTTTTACACATTAGTTTTAAATTATTCTTTTCAATCTTTTATAGCTAATGATTATGCAGATGAAAGAAAAGAAGAAGAACGATTTTCGAATAAAAAAATTTGGATTGATAATATTTTTCATAAAAACGACGGTTATAAAATACCTATTGTTTTAAATCCTTATAGAGATAATGGAAATATTGATTTAAATAATGAATTTGAACTTACAAAATATAAGATATCTTCAATTTTAATTGAAGATAGAAACAAAAACAGCAATAAAAAAAATAATAACAATACTTTTGATGATTATGAATTAGAAGATATTAAGTATTCTTTTGATGAAGATAGTGAAGATAGTGTATTAGAAAACTATCTAACAGATGATGAAAACAATGTAGATGATAAGTATTATGAAAAAGAAACAAAAATATTAAATTTTTTGAGTATATTAAATAAAAATAGTCTTGCAAAAAAGATATTAGAAGAATATGTCGATGAAAAAGGGCAGAAAATATTTGATTTAAATAAAATAAGACATCAGAATTATAATTCTTTAGATTTTAAAAGAAAAATATATGTCATTTCTGCTATGTATTTCGTTAATAAAATTATAAAAATCGTTACGACATATCCAAACTATAAAGAAAAATATAAAGATATAAAATGTCTAAGAGCTTTTTTTGATAGAGAAAAAGATATAAAGAAAAAAAATAAGGAAACATCATCTGAATTACGAAAGATAAAACAAAAATTATATGGAAAATTAGTAGAAGATGATATAGATTTAGAGAAAATTAGAGAACTTCTTAATGAAATATCAAGAGATGATTCTCATATAGCATTTAAAATTCATCAAATAGAATATTTTATTCTTGAGATTTTTGAATGTAAGAATAAATTAAAAGACTTTCAATATAGTGATGAATATTACGAATATGAAAATTGTGAAGATTTAGATGATATTATTAGACATTTGCCACCATCTTTTTATAAGTTTTCCATCTTTTTAAAAAAGAAGGCAGAAAATAAAGAAGACAACGCCTATGAACATGAAAAAATTTCTTTTGATCAGTTAAGTTCCGGGGAACGGCAATTTGCTTATAATATAGCAACAATAATTTACCATATAAAAAATTTGTTATCTGTTCGTAAAGATGATAATAATCGTATTTGTTATAGAAACTTTAATATAGTGTTAGATGAGGTTGAATTATGTTTTCATCCTGAATATCAAAGAACTTTTATTGATAGATTAATAAAAGTGTTCAAAAATATAATAAAAAATGAAGAATGCAAAATAAATATTATTTTATCTACACATTCTCCTTTTATACTATCAGACATTCCAAAACAAAATATATTATTTTTAGAAGAAGGTAAAGCTATTTCAAATGAGTGTAAACCTACACAAACCTTTGCTGCAAATATAAGTGATCTTTTAAAAGATAGTTTTTTCTTGGCAGATGGTTTCATTGGAGAGTTTGCTGCTGAAAAAATAGGAAAAATTATAGAAAAAATAGAAAAGAACATAAAAAAGAAAAGTGAAATTTCTTTTAAAGACTATAAAAAATATAAAGATACTATTGAATTGATAGGAGAACCTATTGTTAGATATAAGCTAAAAGATATGTTAACTGATATTGTTCCTAAAGAAAAAAAACTACTTCTTGAAGAAATAACAAAGTTAGAACGAGAAAAAAAACATGTGAATGAGAAATTAGAAGAAAAAAAGAAAATATTTGAGGAAAAATATAAATGTGGTTTATAAAATTATCTAAAGAAAAAGAAGAAATATTAGAAAGAAGATACGAAGAACTTTTTTTTGAAAAAATAAAAAAGAAAATATCTTCTGCTCCTAATTATATAAAAAAATATTTTTATACTTTTTGTAAAATAGATGAAGAAAAAGTAAAAAATCTTCTTTTGAGCAAACCGGATAGATTATATGGACTAAGAAGTGAATTGCAACGAGAATTCTTTTCTAAAATAGATTATAAAACTTTATGTGTAGCACAAAGAAAGCCAAAAAAAGAACGTAATGACGAAGAAAAAAAGGTAATAGCACAATATGAAAAAAGACGAGATAAAATAAAAGAAATTTTTGATTATAAAATCATACAAGGAGAAGCTTATGAAATAGCAAGGCTTTTAGATATAAATGCTTGCATTTATTGTAACAGACAATATATACTTACAATTTCTGATGACGAAAAGAAAATTGCACGCCCATCTTTTGATCACTATTTACCACAAAGCAAATATCCTTTTTTTGCTGTATCATTGTATAATTTAATTCCATCTTGTCAGATTTGTAATGAAAGATTGAAATTGGATGAAGATCTCCCTAAAAGATGCAATCCTTATTTAAACAAAGAAGATAATATTCCATTTAAATTTTCTTTTAATCTTGATGAAAACAATCTAATGCCTAAAGAAATTGTTATAAAGGATTTAAATCTAAAGTTTAAAAAATTTAAAGAAGTTTTTAGAATAAAAACTGTTTATGATGCTCATATAGATTTTGAAGTGAAAGATCTGTATACTTTTGCAACGAAATATTCGGATACATATCTACAAAGTTTATTAGAGCAAATAGGATTATATTATAGATTGTCCCAAGAAGATGCTTATAGAATTTTGTTTGGAACAGAATTATATTCTAAAAATGATAATAACAGACCATTAAGTAAACTTAAAAGAGATTTATTAGAAGAGTTGGGTGTTATTCCTAAAAAATAAACTTTGTTACTTATACCAATATTATTGGTGAACAACCCTATTCTACCCACCCCAAATTTTTGTAAATGTAACAATTGACATAATTGACACAATTGGAATATTATTGCTTTTATTATTGATGAATGTTATAATATCTGTTGAGGTAATAATATGAAAATGGCAAAAATTCAAACTACCAAAGATAGTAAAGAAATTATTTCAATGACAGTTCCTGTTATATTTGTTAGAAATAAAGAAACAGGTAATGTAATTGCAGATTGCCCAGCATTAGGTTTGACGACTTGTGGGAAAACTTTTCTAATGGCACAAAAATTCTTTAGAGAAGCTTTTTCTTTATGGTATGAGACGATTCTTAATAGAGGTAATTTAAGACAAGTTCTTATTGAGTTGGGTTGGAGGATAACAGGCAAAAAAATTGCTTTACCCAAAAAACATGATTTTAAATATTTGGATGTTCCTGTAGAATTGTTATCTTCATATAATCAAGATTTTAATATAAGTAGAGATCTTCTCTAAAATGGGTAGATTCAAAAATATTCCTTTCAAAAAAATAGTTAAAATTATTGAACTTTATGGTTGGCATAGAGATAGACAAAAGGGTAGTCATATTTCATTTGTCAAAGAAGATACAGCTAGACCAATAGTTATTCCTTTTCATGATAAAGAAGTAGATTCTTATTTAGTAAGACAAATTATAAAAACCTTAAATATAAGTGAAGAAGAATTTCTAAAGAAAATAAAAAAAATTTAATACTTCTTAATTTTTAAAGTTTCATAAAATTTTAAAAATTAAAAAAAATACGCCAACCCTTCTCAACGAAAAAACTTTAATCGTTAAAATTTTTAGAAAAATCCTTAAAAAATTTTTTAAGTAGTAAATTTCAAATAGCAAACCTCCCTCGAATTTAGTAAAATAATTTCGAAGGATTTTTAAGATATTCGAAAATATATTGTTTTACATATAGATTTTTCGATAAAAAATAGATTTGTATCATTTAACTTGTCTTGATATATGGTATAGTCAAAAAAGGAATTTTTTATGTGTGTTTTGAAATCTAATTTTTTCTTCCTTGCTAAAGAAAATGAATTTGTACGGTTAAATGCTTGTAATAAAAAACATTTTGATTTGTTTGTAAAAAAATTAAAAATTAATAAACAAATAGAACGAATTTATAGAGGTATAAGTTTTAATAATATTTTTGATAAATTATCAATATCAAAAAACTCTCCTACAAAATATGAAGAATTATCAAATAAATTATTTATGATTGGTGAAAAATCAAAGTATTATATATATGATAAAACTAAAATAAATCCTAACGATATTAATGATTATATTTTTGAACAAATATTTGATATGTTAGGTAGTAAAGGCTGGGATAATACGGGTTTTTTTATTGAACGAAATGAGAAATTTTTTGAGTTCTTCTATAATAAGAAAAATAAACCAATCTTTGTTAAAGCGATAAGATCTAAAAGAGCAGAAGAACAAAGATATTATAGAAATCGCTATTTAACATTATTGCATCAGTTAAATTGTAGTGAATACAAGGAATATTCTTTTTATACATCTACAACAAAAAATTTTAATATAGCAAAAGAATTTATTAATGAAGAGGGTATAATATTGTTTTCTTGGAAACAAAAGAACTCAATCTTTATAAATGAATATAATGATGAAAATATTCCAATTTGTAATGATATACCATTTGAAAATGAACAGGAAGAAACGGAATATAGAGGCCTTTTCCCTCATTACATATATGGCTTTTTAATAATAGATAATGGTAAATATGATAAGTTTATAGTTAATCATCATTTGTTTTCATTATTTAATCGTAAAATAGAATATGTTATTAAGTTTGGAATTTTTATTGATCAATCTAATTTTGATAAAATGCTAGAAGAAACTAACTATAAAAATTTTTTTGAAGGATAAAATTTTAAATACTAAACCTCCCTTGAATTTTTGTAAAAACTAAAAAATGTCAAGTTTTTTATCTTGAAAAAAATTTAATATTAGGATAGAATTATAGTGTTATGAGTGATATAAATATTTCTCAACAAGAAGCAGATGAATTAATAAAAATAGAAAAAAATGTCACAACCAACGATATTTATATTTTTCCTACACAGATTAATTCTGGTAAAATAGATGTTCCGTTAGTGTCCATTGATGAAAAAGAAGATTTCATTTTATCAATCAAGAGAAAACAATTAATTTTAGAGAAAAGAAACCATTTGTTGAGAGTGAGAAAATCCATAGTTTTGCTTAGATTAGATATTGATGGTCCAGAACACACAAATCCGAATGGAGAAAAAATAAAGGGAACACATTTGCATATATATAGAGAAGGTTTTGCTGATAAGTGGGCATATGAACTTCCAAAAGAAACATTCAGTGATTTATCGGATGTTTATCAAACGGTGGTGGATTTTATGGATTATTGTAATATAAATAAAAAGCCAAACTTTCAAAGGGATTTATTTGCATGAAAGATGTAGAATTATTAATAGATAAATATTATAAATGGCTTAGAGATGGAACATCTTTGAAACAAAATGAAAATTTTGTAGAGATTACTACACCTTATTTAGATAGACATAATGATCATATAAGAATTTACTTAGTAAAAGATGGTGATAATTTGTTTTTGAGTGATGAAGGAGAAACAATAGACGATTTATTATTGTCAGGTTGTATAATAGATACGCCTAAAAGGAAGAAAATTCTAGAATATAATTTAAATGGCTTTGGTGTTAAAATGGATAATAATAATAGGTTAATTGTCAAAGCAACTGCGGACACTTTCGCATTAAAGAAACATTGTTTAATACAATCTATTTTAGCAATAAATGATATGTTTTATTTAACTGAAGCAAATGTAAAGAGTTTGTTTTTTGAAGATGTTAAAAAGTTTTTTGATTCTTCAGATATAAGATACACAGAAAATGTGATTTTTAAAGGAAGGTCTGGTTTTGATAGGAAATTTGATTTTGTTATTCCTAAATCCAAAAAAGCTCCAGAGAGAATAATAAAAACAATAAATTCTTTAAGTAAAAATACTGCAAATTTATTCATAATGGATTGGATAGATACGAAAGATATTAGACCTGAGGCTTCTAAACCTATAGCTTTGATAAATGATGGGCGATTGGATGAAATAAAAAATCTATCTGATATTTATTCTGCATTAAATAGTTATGGAATAGATTCATATTCTTGGTCAAAGAAAGAAGAGTTTATAACAGAGCTAAGTGCATAAATATTTTTTATTAAATTTTTCAAAAGATACAAAACTGAAAACCTAAACAAACTAATCCCAACCCTTCTCAACGAAAAACCTTTAGTCGTTAAAGTATTTAGAAAGATATTTAAAAAGATTTTTAAATAGTAAACCTCCCTTGAATTTAGTAAAATGACGAAAACATTAATGTTTTTTGTTTGTGAAAATTGTGGTAGTTAAGAAGGAGATTATATTGTGGATAGATTAAATATAAATCTAATAAATTGTTTTGGAATAGGAGAGTTTAAGAAAGAATTTGATTTTGCAAATACGAATATATATTTAATATATGCTCCTAATGGTACGATGAAAAGTTCTTTTGCAAGAGTATTTGAACTTATATCAGAAAAGAAGGAAAAAGAAATATGTGATAGAGTTTATTATAATAGAAAAACTGTGTATAGTATAACAGATAATGGTAGTGATATTAAACCAGAAACAATCTTTGTAGTTAATGCAGAGAAGAAGCTTGATTCTTCCGATAAGATAAGTTCTTTTATAGCAAGTAAAGAATTAAAAAACAGATATGATTCCATATACATTGAACTTGATAATGCAAAAAAAGATTTTCTTAAGCAACTAAAGAAAATTGCTATTAGTACAGATTGTGAGGAGGAATTCGTAAAAACTTTTCAGGAAAATGATAAGGATGATTTCTTTAGTTGTGTTTCAAAGATAGTGAATTTATTAAAAGAAAGTTCTGAAAAATTTAAATTTAAATTTAATGATATTTTTGATAAACCCGGAAAAGTAAAAGATTTTTTAGAAAAAAATAAAGATTTATTACAGGACTATTTTTTAGAATATAAAAAATTATTGGCAGAATCATCTTTTTTTAAAGAATTATCTGGTAATTCTTTTGGAACATATCAAGCTGAACAACTTAAAAAAGCTGTTGAAGACGAAACTTTTTTTAGTGCTGGTCATAAATTTTTATTAAACGATGAAAAGAATATAAAGTCATCAAAAGATCTAGTTGATTTAATAAAAAAAGAAATTGATGCTATTTTTGAAAGTAAAAAATTACAAGAAATTTTCAATAAAATAGATAAAAGTTTAAATGCAAACAAAGAATTAAGAGTGTTTAAAGAAACTATAGAAAAAGATAAATCTCTTATACCTAAATTACTAAACTATGATAAATTTAAAAAAGAAGTATTGATTTCATATTTTTCACAACTTAAAAAAGAAACAGAACAGTTAAATTCTATGTATCAAAATAAAAAGAAAGAAATTCAAAAGATAATTGAAGAAGCAAATAAAGAAACTGAAACATGGAAAAAGATTACTAAAACTTTTAATAGTCGTTTTTATGTTCCGTTTAAAGTAGATATATCTAACAAAGAAGATGTTATATTAAAAGACAAAGCTACTGCAAATTTAGTGTTTAATTATAAAGATGGAGAAGAAGCATTTAAAACACAGACAAAAGATGATTTACTTAAATTCCTAAGTAAGGGAGAACAGAGAGCTTATTATATTTTACAAATGATTTTTGAAGTGGAAGCAAGAAAATATAAAAATGAAGAAACTTTGATTATATTTGATGATATTGCAGATTCTTTTGATTACAAAAATAAATATGCAATTATTGAATATATCAAAGATTTAAAAGAATCAAATTTGTTTAAGATAATTGTGCTAACGCACAATTTTGATTTTTACAGAACTATTGGCTCACGTCTATATATTAAAAATTATTGTTTTATGGCGACAAAAGATAATAATCG
>OCTX012254479.1_pt1 | contig 24838 bp, 20 predicted proteins | sample 1539691 | NCBI WGS metagenome assembly OCTX01 (sample SAMN02144231, study PRJEB22623) | gut metagenome | biome: sheep rumen | host: Ovis aries | place: New Zealand
ATGCGGATATTCTCTGCATGGAAGTCGCCGGCATCGAGCGAATAGTCATAGCGGCGCACACCATCGCGCAGATTTTCTTTCATCTCCAGCCCACGATGGATGATGAGGGCTCCGCCCGGCTGAATCAACTCCGTGTAGTGACGGAAACTCTCTAGGTAAGCCTCTTTGGTGCCGTAGATGTCCAGATGGTCAGGGTCGGTGGAAGTGATGACCGTCATCCAAGGCGACAGCCAGTGGAAGGAACGATCGAACTCATCGGCTTCGATAACAACGTAGTCGGAATCTGAGACAATATAGTTCGTTCCGTAGTTTTTAGTGATTCCACCGAGAAAAGCATTGCAGTCCTGACGGCTCTGGTGCATAATGTGGGCACACATGCTCGACGTGGTGGTCTTGCCATGAGTACCGGCCACACAGAGCCCCTTCATCTGGCGTGTCAACGTGCCGAGCACCTGAGCACGCTTCTGTATCTCGAAGTGATGGGCACGGAAGAACAGCAACTCCTGATGGTCGGCAGGAATAGCCGGCGTATAGACCACCAGACAGGAACGCGGATCCATGCAGGCCTCGGGAATGGCATCTACATTCTCCTCATAATGGATGAGGGCTCCCTCTTCCTCTAACCGACGGGTCAGTTCAGAGGGTGTCTTGTCGTAACCGGCCACCACCAGCCCTTGATGAATGAAATAGCGCACCAGGGCACTCATTCCGATGCCGCCGGCACCTACGAAATAAACGGCTTTAATATCTTTTGCTTCCATTCTTATCTTATGCTTTTGCTAATTTCAACACTTCCTGAGCAATGATACGCGCCGAATCGGGCAGTCCCATCTTCAGAATATTCGTGCGCAGCGACTCCAACTTCTGCGAATCGCCGACGGTCTGGATAGCCAGCGATATGAGTTGCGACTTGGCCTCTGCGTCTTTCACACAAAGAGCAGCCTGACGATTGACCAAGGCCATGGCGTTCTTGGTCTGATGATCCTCGGCCACATTGGGACTAGGCACCAGAATGACCGGTTTGCCAATTAGGCAGAACTCTGATATGCTACTAGCGCCGGCACGGCTGATCACCAAGTCAGCAGCCCGATAGGCAGCGGCCATATCTGCGATGAAATCGGTCACAACCAGATTCTTCGGCTTTCCTCCTTGTTCCAGTTTGGCAGCAATCTGCTCACTATAGTATTTCCCCGTCTGCCAGATAAACTGCAGTCCCGAGGCCTCTATCTCAGCCAGATGTTCTAGCACGCTCTCGTTGATAGTACGCGCTCCCAGACTGCCACCCACCAGCAGTATGGTCTTCTTGTCCGGAGACAGTCCGAAGCCGGCGAGAGCCTCTTCGCGTGTTACTGACGATTGGAGAAGCGACTGACGTACCGGATTGCCGGTCATCATGATTTTATCTTTGGGGAAGAAGCGTTCCATACCCTCGTAGGCTACACATATCTTCGTAGCCGCCTTGGCCAATTGCTTGTTGGCCAGGCCGGCATAACTGTTCTGCTCCTGAATCAGTGTCGGTATGCCCAGACTGTTGGCTGCTCCTAAGGCAGCACTACTGGCATAACCGCCTACACCGACGGCCACCTGAGGCCGGAACTCCCTCAAGATAGTCTTGGCCATGCGCTTACTCTTCAGATAGTCGATGGCAACACCGATATTGGCCGGTTTCCACAACGGGCGTAAGAATCCGCGGATAGGCAAGCCTTTGATGTCGTAGCCGGCCTGAGGCACACGCTGCATTTCCATGCGGCCCTCAGCCCCGACAAACAGTATCTTGGCATCTGGACGCAACTCTCTGATAGCGTTGGCTATCGATACGGCCGGGAAAATATGTCCTCCCGTACCGCCTCCACTGATGATGACTCGCAACTCTTCTTTCATATTCTTAGGCTTTAACAGTTTGTGGTGACAACTCCTTTCGCTTGGCACTGCGGCTAACACTGAGAATCACACCGATGTAGGCGCAGTTGACGATAGTAGACGTGCCACCTTTCGAAATCAGTGGCAAGGGCTGACCGGTGACAATGCCGAAATCTACCGCCACACACATATTAATGGCTGCCTGGATGACCAGCAACAAGACAATGCCCATCACAAGAAATGCGGGGAAATTGTTCTCACACCGCCCGGCAATACGTGCTCCGCGGAACAGCAGGATGACATAGAGGAACACCACCGCTATGGCACCCAACAGTCCCATCTCTTCGATAATAATCGCGAAAATGAAGTCGGAGAAGGCCTGCGGCAGATAGTCACGCTCTACCGAGTTGCCGGGTCCCTTTCCGATGATTCCTGAAGTGGCGATAGCCAGATTGGCATGCGTCACCTGGAAGTTCTTGTCGGTGACCTTATATTTATCGGCCGGCATGTCTTCCTTTTCATTGTTGACCAAACGGTTTCGCCACGTCCAGAAGCGATGGGTGAACTTATCCCAGAGCGAGCGATCTTCCTTGGCGTGCTTGGCAACCATTTCGCTGCCTGCTGCCTTGGCTTGTTCCAACTGTTGGCCCTCCTTGTCGAGCGGTGCCACTGAGAACACGAGAATCAGGAAGAGGGCGCCCAGCAAGACGCAGGCGCCGGTCAATTTTCCCATTTGCCTGAGAGGCACACGACCAAGAAACATCATGATAAACACCACGGCAAAAAGCAACAGCGCCGTAGAGAGGTTCTCCATACCGATCAGCACCACAGCGGGCACTACCAAGAAAAGCACGTACTTCATCGCCCGAGAATCGGCACCACTGCCATCCTCGCGCTGCATGGCACTGAGCACCTGGGCGGTGACAAGAACCATAGTGCCTTTGGCAATCTCGGACGGTTGGAATGTAAATCCGGGCAACTGTATCACGCGGTTGGCACCATTGATACTCTCGCCAAAGACGAGCACCCACAACAAGGTGAAGTAGGTAACGACCAGCAGGACGGGAGTCAGCAACTTGAAGTAGCGGCATGGAATGTTGAGCGTGATGATGACAACCACCAAGCCCACCAGTATCATCGTGGCATGATAAATCAAGGGTCCCATATAGTTATGGGTCTTATACGTCAGCGTGCTCGAAGCCGAGAAGACTTCGATGATGCTGATGATACAAAGGAACAGGAACACGGTCCAGATGCCTTTGTCGCCCTTGAACAGATTGCCTATCTTCTTTTCCATTCCGCAGTTACAGGTTTCTTACGAGTTCTTTAAATTGCTCGCCACGGTCTTCCATGTTCTTGAACAGGTCGAACGAGGCACAACAGGGTGAGAGCAGCACCGTCTCGCCAGGCTGTGCCAACGCATAACAGGCCTCGACACATTCACGCATCGAGTGAGTGTCGCGAACGGGGATGCCCAGTGCATCGAAGTTGTCGTGCAACTTCTTGTTGTCAGCGCCCAAATAGACAATGGCCGAACACTTCTCGCGAATGAGCGGCTTGATGGGCTCATAGTCGTTACCCTTGTCCTTGCCGCCCACAATGAGCACCACACGGGTCTTCATCGAATCAAGCGCATACCAGCAGGCATCCACATTGGTGGCCTTGGAGTCGTTGACATAGTGTACGCCACGGACTGTGGCCACTTTCTCCAAACGATGCTCCACACCGGGGAAGTCGCTCAGTGACTGACGGATGACTTCCTTCTTGATGCCGGCAATATTTCCGGCAATACCAGCAGCCAGCGAGTTGTAGATATTGTGACGGCCCGTAAGGCTCAGCGATTCCTGTTCCATATTAAATGGTTCGGGCTTCTCCAAAGTGTACTGCCCCTCCTCAATATAGCCGATAGATCCTTTCTCTTTCAGTTCTGAGAACGGATACTGGATGGCCTTGATGTCGTACTTCTTCAACTCTCGCTGGATGACAGGGTCGTCATTCCAGTAGATAAAGGCATCCTGCGGCGTCTGGTTCTGGATGATGCGCATCTTGGCATCCACATAGTTCTGCATCTCGAAGTTGTAACGGTCCAGATGATCTGGCGTGATATTCAGTAGGATGGCGATGTTGGCACGGAAGTCATACATATTGTCCAGTTGGAACGACGACAACTCTATGATATAGTACGCATGCGGTTCCTCGGCCACCTGAAGTGCCAGTGAGTGGCCGATGTTACCGGCCAAGCCGGCATCATAACCGGCCTGTTTAAAGATATGGTAGATGAGCGACGTGGTTGTGGTCTTGCCATTCGATCCTGTGATGCAAATCATCTTCGAGTCCGAGTAGCGGCCGGCGAATTCTATCTCGCTGATAATGCCGATACCCTTCTCCTTGGCCTTAGCCACCAAAGGAGCCGTCTCGGGAATACCGGGACTCTTGATGATTTCATCGGCATTCAGGATGAGTGTCTCCGTGTGCTGGCCTTCCTCCCATTCGATATGGCGGTCGTCCAGCATCTGCTTATAGCGCGGGGCTATCTTCGACATGTCCGACACAAACACATCGAAACCTTCTTTCTTGGCCAATACGGCAGCACCGGCTCCACTTTCACCGGCACCCAATATAACGATTCTCTTTTTCATCTTATCTTTAGTGTTATGATTGTTAATGCTGCCAATATGATGGTGACAATCCAAAAGCGTATGGTAATCTTCGACTCATGGAACGGACGGTGGGGCCAGCCCTTCAGGATGTAGCGCGAGGTCTGATCGAGTTGCGAGTCGAGTTTTCGGAAATTGTCATGGATGGGTGTGGCACGGAACACACGGACACGCTGTCCCTTCTTCTTCATCCACTTGAACCACTGCGTCTGGATAATCACGCTCAGGCTCTCAACGAAGAAGATGCCACAAAGAATGGGCAGCAGCAACTCCTTGTGGATGATGACAGCACCGACACCGATAATACCGCCTATCGTCAGCGAACCGGTATCGCCCATAAATATCTGTGCAGGAAAGGCATTGTACCAAAGGAAACCGATCATAGCACCAACGAAGGCACTGAGGAAGACCACCAGTTCCTCACTATGCGGTATATACATGATATCGAAATATGAGGCATAGCCGATGTGCGACGATACATAGGCCAGAATGCCAAGGGCCACACCGACTACTGCGGAGTTGCCGGCACACATACCATCCATGCCATCGTTGAGATTGGCACCATTAGAGACGGCTGTCACCACAAAGATGGTCATCACCACGAAGAGAATCCAGCCCGCGGCCACCTTATGCTTGCCGACAAACGACATTATCTCAGAGTAACTCAGATTGTGATGTTTCGTAAACGGAATGGTCGTCTGCAGCGACTTATGGGCCACCGCCTCATGCTTGACCACCTCCGTGCGAGGCTGCTGTGGGTCGGTGATATTCTCCCGCATGACCACATCGGGACTCAGGTAAAGCACTAAGCCCACGATGAAGCCAATGGAGACCTGTCCTACAATCTTATATTTACCCTTGAGACCTTCCTTGTTACGACGGAATATCTTGATATAGTCATCCATAAAGCCGAGGAAGCCCAACCACAGCGTGGTGATGACCATCAGGATGAGATAGACATTGCGAATGCGACCCAGCAACAGCACCGGCACCAGGATAGACACGATGATGATAATGCCGCCCATGGTGGGCACACCTTTCTTCTCAACGCCAAAGGGGTCGATGGCCGGATCGCGCTCTGTCTCGAAAATCTTCCGGCGCTTCATGAATTTGATAAAGAGTTCACCAAACCATGCCGAGATGACAAGCGACAGAATCAAGGCCAAAATGGCACGAAACGAGATATAACTCCACAGGTGACTGCCCGGGATATTATATTGTTCTAGGAATCGAAACAGATAGTATAACATCTAATTTATTTACTATTTAACGATTTACAATTTGCTCTTTTTTACGATTTACCATTTACGCATTGAATATCTCTCTGACCACCTCGCGGTCATCGAAATGGTGCCTCACGCCTTTTATCTCCTGATAATCCTCATGGCCCTTACCGGCTATCAGGATCACATCTCCCTTCTGAGCCAGCATCACGGCTGTCTTGATGGCCTCACGACGGTCGACAATGCTGATTACTTTCTTCATCTGCCGCTGATCAAGGCCAGCCAGCATGTCGTTGATGATATCCTGGGGCTCTTCGAAACGGGGATTATCACTGGTGATAATCACACGGTCGCTCTGCTTCACTGCTTCCTGAGCCATCAGCGGACGCTTACCTTTGTCACGATTGCCACCGGCACCACACACGGTGATGATATGACCATCCTTTCCGTCGAGCACCTCGTGAATGGCCTTCAGCACATTCTCCAGCGCATCAGGGGTATGGGCATAGTCGACTACGGCCGTGAAACCTTCGGGGGAACGAATCGGCTCCAGACGGCCGGCCACACTCTTCAGCGTGCTCAGCACCACCAGCACATCCTCCGGATTACAGCCAAGCATGACGGCAGTGCCATAGACAGCCAACAGGTTGCTCACATTGAACTTGCCAATGAACTGCACACCAACCTCGTGACCATTGATGTCGAGGTACATACCTTCGAAGTGGCACTCTATCAGTCGGGCCTTGAAATCGGCCATCGTACGAGTAGAATAGGTCTTCACCGTAGCCTTCGTGTTCTGGACCATATACATGCCGTTCTTGTCATCGGCATTGGTGATGGCAAAGGCTCCCTTGGGCAACATATCGAAAAAGGCCTTCTTCGCATCGCGGTAGTTCTCCACCGTTTTATGGTAGTCAAGATGATCGCGGGTCAGATTCGTGAATATGCCACCGGCAAACTTCAGTCCGCCGATACGCTTCTGGGCGATGGCATGGCTGGAGCACTCCATAAACACATACTGGCACCCGGCATCCACCATGCGACGGAGCAACCGGTTCAGTTCGATGGGGTCCGGGGTCGTATGACTGGCAGGAACTGGCTCGCCCTCTATGTAATTGCAGACCGTAGAGAGCAGTCCACACTTATAACCCAGTTTTCTGAACATGTTATACAATAAGGTGGCAATGGTGGTCTTACCGTTAGTACCGGTAACACCCACCAGTTTCACCTTAGCCGTCGGATCCCCTTGGAAGGTTGTGGCCACCTGACCGACGACAGCCTCTGTCGACGCCACCTGAACATAGGTAATGCCTGCCTTATGCTCTGACGGCATCTCTTCGCACAGTATGGCGACAGCACCTTGTTCGATGGCTTTGGCTATATACTGATGACCATCGGTCTGCGTACCTTTAATGGCTACGAACAGATGGCCCTGCCCTACCTGACGGGAGTCGATGTTGACATCTGTAATCTCAACGTCTGCTGGTCCGCAAACAGACTCAACGGTCAAATTCTTAAGAAGTTCGCTCAGTATCATATCTCGTCTTTTTATTTCAATTCTAATGTACAGTTCATGCCGGGCTTCAGAGGCGTGCCCGGTGCTATGCTCTGATGTCTGACGCTACCAACACCATTCAAGGTGACCTTCACACCCTGCCGTTCTATCTGATAGACAGCATCTTTTGCCCCCATGCCGATAGTGTTAGGCATTACATGCTGCTGAATCTCAGGTGCTTTCAGATTCATATCGTCTGTACTGACCTTCAGATGGTTCAGCACATAGTTGGCCGCCGCAACGTCGCCGGTCTTCACTACCGGCTGAAATGCAAACAGTGAGTCATAGGCATCACTGACACGGAGTTTCAGATTCTTGGCCATCACCCCTTCAGAGATCTTATGGAACACAGCACCCGACATGCTGCCGCCCGATGCCGGCAGACCCGACTTCTTCAGGCACACAATGCACGTGTACTTCGGGTCATCAGCAGGGAAATAGCCGCAGAAACTCAACCAGTACTCTATCGTGCCGCTCTTATAGCCACCGGCCTTGGCCACCTGGGCCGTTCCCGTTTTGCCGGCCACCTGGAACGAGTGCGAGCCGGCCCGCTTGCCAAGGCCCTGACTGACCACATGGCGCAGGATGGTCTGCATCGTCTTCACACTCTGAGGCTTGGCTATCTGATCTTTGATGACCTCCGGCTCCACCGTCATCACCACCTTGCCGTCTTTGATAAATTCCTTCACAAAGCGCGGACGCATCATTTTTCCGTTGTTCGCTATAGCATTGTAGAATGTCACCGTGTTGATCGGGGCTATCTGCGTCTCATAACCGATGCTCATCCATGGCAGTGTGGTCTTGCTCCAATACTCAGCACGATTGGTCGTCGTGGTATTCGGCATACGGATTTTCGGCGGCAGATAACCGTTGATTGACAGTTTCAGATCCTCGCCAATGCCTACACGATAGAGACCTTCCACATATTTGGTTGGATTTGAACCGTAGAAGTGGTCAATCACATAACTCACACCTATGTTGCTACTGACCTCCAGCGTGCGGGCTACATTAATGTCGCCATAGCCACCGTGATGCCAGTTGTGGTCTTTCATATTGGCACCATGCATCTTCATGATGCCGCTACCCGTATGAATCACGTAGTTTGTATCTACCACGCCATCGTCAAGAGCCACCAAGAAGGAAGCCGTCTTAAATACAGAACCCGGTTCACAACGGTAACTGACAGCATCATTGTAGCGCTCATGATACTCACCGTCAGAACCACGCCGCATGTTGACAATGGCCTTCACGTCGCCGGTCTTCACCTCCATCAGAATAGTCACGCCCATCGACGCATTCCACTTCTTGAGTTCCTCGACCAGCGCCTGCTCAGCCAAATCCTGCATACCCACATCGATAGTGGTCACTATATCAGCACCGTCAATGGGCGGAGTCACGATAAAGGGCACCACCTTGTTGAGCACTTTCTGCCTACGCTGAATTCCGGTCTTGCCACGGAGCACAGAGTCATAATAGAGTTCCAGACCGAAACGGGCCGTATCCCTGCCGCCCTCGAAACTGCGGATATCGCCAATGGTACGCTCGGCCAGCGAGCCAAAGGGACGGCGACGGGCTTCAAAACGCTCATAGTGGAAACCGCCTTTATTGGCCGGCAGACTGAAATAGGGCAGTTCTGCCACTTCACAATAGGTGCTGTAACTGATACGCTTCGGCCAAACCGCCCAATGGCGGGCACCAACACTTGTCACACCGGTACGCTTGTTCGTTATGACTTTGGTGCGCCCCTCTTCCAGACGTTTTTTAAACTGTTCTGCTGTCCATTCCGGGAAGATTCGGTGCAGACCCAAGCACAGGCTGTCCAGACTGTCACGCCACAGCGTGTCGCGCTTATGCGCCCAAGCGGTATCTTCTGCGTTACCGGCCTGAAAGTCCATGAAAATCTTATATTCGGGTATGCTACTGGCCAACAACTGACCGTCGCAACTCAAGATATTGCCACGATTGGGACGCACACTGTCGCTGTCGCTCTTCAGACTATTGGCCACAACTTCCCAATAGTGCTTCTTGGCAGTCATCATATACCCTGCCTTCGCAATCACAGCCACGCCCACCAGTGCCAGTAGGACAGCCACTATCAGATAGCGTTGCATCACTTTGTCTTTATTGAACTTACTCATCCTTCTTCCTCCTACTTACTCTTCCGGTATTTCTACGATAAATGGTGGTTGGTCACTGACCATCAGCAGCGTGTCCTGATTCAGCCGGAGCACATTGCCCTGACGGCACATCTCCGTCAGATTACTCGAACTGGACATTGACTTGTATTTGGCCTTCACCAATTCTCCCTCCAGACGATTGATTTCTATCACATCCTGCTGACACTGATAGCGGAAAGCAATATACACCGTTGTAATCAGAACGACCAACAAGATGAGCGGCACATGATGACGGACAAGCGTGAAGAGATAATCGCCACCCACAATCTGACGCAGCGTCAATGAACCAATGGGGGCGTCATCGTCCTCACTGGCCCGATCCTTCATCTGCTGAAGGGCCGATGCCTCCTTGGCTTTCGGCTGCTCCTCCCTGTTTAGGGAAGGCTCTTCAACGACCTCGACAACCGGTGTCTCTTCTTCTAACACAGGCTGAAGGGTTTTCTCCTCATCTGTCATATCCTTATTTAGTTCTTTTCTGCTATTCTCAACTTTGCACTGCGACTACGGGGGTTCCGCTCCAACTCTTCTGCCGACGGCTCTATCACCCTATTATTAATAAGGTGTAAGGGCGACTCCACCCGACCGAAGAAGTCTTGACTGACCTTTCCCTCTGCATTGCCGGCTCGCATCACGTTTTTCACGATACGGTCTTCTAGCGAATGATAGGTTATCACACTCAGACGGCCACCGGACTTCAGCACCTCACAGGCTCCAAACAGCATTTCACGAAGAGCCTCCATCTCGTGGTTGACCTCAATGCGCAGTGCCTGAAACATCTTGGCCACTTCCTTCTTCTCGCGCTCTCGGGCGAAAAGCGTCTCTGTCGCTGCCAACAATTGTGCTGTGGTCGTGACAGAACCCTGTTGGCGCGCCTTGACCAGCGTAGAGGCCAACCTGCGGGCATTCTTCAACTCCCCATAGAGATAGAACACATCAGCCAGTTGCTCCTCCGTGTATTCATTGACCACCTCTGCAGCAGTCAGCCCCGCCCGCTTGTTCATCCGCATGTCGAGCGGCGAGTCATATCTGAACGAGAACCCTCGCGACTCATCATCAAAATGATGCGACGAGACGCCCAGATCGGCCAACAGGCCGTCAATGCCATCCACCCTGTAATAGCGCATCCACTGCTTCAAGTACCTGAAGTTACTGCGCACAAAGGTGAACCTGCAGTCATTCACGATATTCCGTTCGGCATCGGCATCCTGGTCAAAACCATACAAACGACCTCTGCCGCCTAACCGGGCCAAAATCTCCCGCGAATGTCCACCACCGCCAAATGTCACATCGACATAGACGCCATCGGGCCGGATGGCCAACCCGTCGACACTCTCCTTTAAAAGGACAGGCACGTGATATGTCTCTGATTTCTTTATCATCACTACTAACGACCGGCAACCATCAACTCTTTCAGTTTCGCCGCAAAATCCTCCGGCGAGAGGAATGGTTCTGTAGTCTTTTCCGCTGACCATATCTCTATGGCATCGTTGACACCGATAAAGCGCACCGCCTGGCTGATATCCGCCATCTGCAAGTAACGCTTCGGTATCAGGAAGCGACCATTGCCGTCGAGCGTCAGCACCTCTGCTTCCGACACATACTGCCGTAGCACCATCTGCCCCACATCGTCCCATTCATTGATCTTCTCCAAGAGAGCATCCAACTTGCGATTCCAGGTACTCTCCGGATAGAGCACCAGACAGCGCTGGTGAACATCCTTGCGCAGAACCAGCACGTCTTCACCGGCCACTTGCAGCACCTTGCGGAAGGTGGCAGGCAGAAAAACGCGACCCTTGGCGTCTGTTTTGGCTTCTATGTTACCTAAGAAACGCATCCGTACATTATAAACGAGACTTCGGATGCAAAGTTAGGCATTTTCCTCCACAATTCCCCACAATTCCCCACAATATTTTTAAAAAGCACTCTTTTTTTTCACTTTTTAACGCTCCAAACACCTCTTATTTCACATTTGCCGACTTTTGTGCAATGCTATTTTGGGAGTGAATGATGGCATCCCTAAAAAAACAAAAGAACTAAATAAGTGTGAAAATGAGTTTTTTCAAACCCAAAAAGTATTGTATGTAAAAGATTTTAAGTAATTTTGCATGCTATTATCCTGCAATGGGCAAGCCAACAGACACAACAAATGAAGAAGACAGTCGACATAAACGCTATCCTCAAGTCGAAAATGGGGAAAAAGGCACGGTGGATTCCGCGCCCTGTTATCTGGTGGCTCAAGCGCATCGTACACGAAGACCAAGTGAACGAGCACCTATGGAATACGAGCGACTTGAAAGGCACACCTTGGCTAAAAGCCACTTTAGACTATCTGAAAGTCAACATCAAGGTGAACGGCATGGAGAACCTGCCGTCGAAAGACGATTCGCGGCGCTACACATTCGTGAGCAACCACCCCCTGGGCGGCATCGACGGTGTAGCCGTCGGTTGGGTCATCGGTCAACATTACGACGACAACTTCCGGTATCTGGTCAACGACCTGCTGATGAATCTGCCGGGACTGGCACCTCTCTGCATCCCCATCAACACGACAACCAAGAAAAGCCGCTCCTTTCCGCAAATCGTCGAGGCAGGGTTTCTAGGCGACACCCATATCCTGATGTTTCCCGCAGGGCTGTGCTCACGCAAACACAACGGAATCATCCGCGATCTGGAATGGAAGAAGACATTCATCAGCAAGAGCATAGAGACCCATCGCGACGTAGTGCCTATCCACATCGAAGGCCGCAACAGCAACTTCTTCTATCGCCTGTCCAATATCAGCGACCGCTATATCAAGAAGGTCAACATCGCCATGCTCTTTCTGGCTGACGAGATGTTCAAGAACACCGGCAAGACCTTCACCATCACCATCGGTAAACCTATTCCCTGGCAGACATTCAACAGAGACAAAACACCGAAGGAATGGGCACAATTTGTACAAGACGAAGTCTACAAACTCAATAAAAGCCAATACTAAAAAGCAAAGATAAAAAAATAATGGAACTCCCTATCATCGATCCCGTACCTGTTGAGTTGCTGAAACACGAACTGACCCCAGACCTCCAGTTGCGCATGACCAACAAGAGTCACAACAAGATTTTTATCATCACTGCCCATAATGCCCCCAACGTGATGCGGGAAATCGGCCGCTTGCGTGAGGTTGCCTTTCGTGAAGCCGGTGGTGGAACGGGCAAAGAGGTCGACATCGACGAGTTTGACATCTGCGACAACTGCTACAAGCAACTCATCGTATGGAATCCGGAGGCAGAAGAGATTATCGGCGGTTACCGCTATCTGGAAGGAACCAAATGGGAATTAGACGAACAGGGACAACCCAAACTGGCCACGAGTCACATGTTCCATTTCTCCGAGAAATTCATCAAGGAATATATGCCCTACACCATCGAACTCGGACGTTCGTTTGTCAGTCTGCCCTACCAGAGTTCGAAAATGGGGTCGAAGAGTCTCTTTGCACTCGACAACCTATGGGACGGCTTAGGAGCACTGACTGTCATCATGCCCAACGTGAAATATTTCTTCGGTAAGATGACCATGTATCCCAGTTACATCCGTGAAGGCCGCGACATGATCCTCTACTTCCTGAAGAAGCACTTCGCCGACAAGGACGGTCTCGTCATTCCGATGAAACCGCTCAAAATTGAGTCTGATGAGCAGGAACTGGCCCAGTTATTCAATCAAGACGACTTCAAGGAAGACTACAAGATTCTGAACCGCGAGATACGCGCCTTAGGCTACAACATACCGCCACTGGTCAACGCCTACATGAGCCTGTCGCCTACCATGAAACTGTTCGGCACAGCCATCAACTACGGTTTTGGCGATGTCGAGGAGACCGGCATCCTAATTGCCATGGACGAGATTCTGGAAGACAAGCGCGTGCGCCATATCGATTCCTTCATCAAGGAGCATCCGGAGGCACTCAAGATTACCAGCGGTGCCAACAAGGTGATTTATAAGAAAAACTATTAAAAAAAGGACCGATTCCATCGGTCCTTTTTCATCTATATCAACTTATGTACTACGCATCAATATTGGCGTAGGTGGCATTTTTCTCGATGAACTCACGGCGCGGCTCCACATCGTCGCCCATCAGCATGGAGAATATCTCGTCTGCCTCAGCGGCATTCTCGATGGTCACCTGTTTCAACAAACGGTTTTCAGGATTCATCGTTGTCTCCCACAATTGCTCGGGATTCATCTCACCCAGACCTTTGTAGCGCTGAGTGTGGAGCGCATTCGAATTTTCATCGCCGGCCACATATTTGTCAATGAAAGCCTGGCGCTGCTGCTCCGTATAGCAATACTCCGACACCTTCTTGAAGGTACACTTGTAGAGCGGCGGTGTGGCGATATACAGGTGACCGCCCTGGATGACCTGCGGCATGAAACGGTAGAAAAGTGTCATGATCAGCGTGTCGATGTGCGAGCCATCGACATCGGCATCGGTCATGATGATAATCTTGTCGTAGCGCAATTTGTCGATGTTGGCCTCGCGGTCGCCTTCACCCTCCACGCCGAAGCGCACACCGATACTCTGGATGATGTTCATCACCGACTCGGCCTCGAACACGCGGTGCCACTGTACCTTCTCCACATTCAAGATCTTTCCGCGCAAGGGCAGAATAGCCTGGAAATGACGGTCGCGGCCCTGCTTGGCCGAACCGCCTGCAGAGTCACCCTCGACGAGGAATATCTCACAGTTCTTCGGATCTTTGTTCGAACAGTCGGCCAACTTGCCGGGCAGTCCGCCACCCGACATCGGGTTCTTGCGCTGCACGCTCTCACGAGCCTTACGGGCGGCGATACGAGCAGTGGCTGCCAGTACCACCTTGTCGCAGATGAGTTTGGCCTCCTTCGGATGCTCCTCCAGATAGTTCGTCAGTGCCTCGCCCACAGCCTGCTGCACAGCGCCAGCCACTTCCGAATTGCCCAGTTTGGTCTTCGTCTGACCCTCAAACTGCGGCTCGGCCACCTTGATGCTAATCACGGCGGTCAGACCCTCGCGAAAGTCCTCGCCGGCTATCTCTATCTTGGCTTTTTCAATCTGCTTCGATATCTGCGGGTCGGCATCGGCATATTTCTTCAGCGTACGCGTCAGCGCCATGCGGAAGCCCACCAGGTGGGTACCGCCCTCGATGGTGTTGATATTGTTCACGTAGGAGTGGATGTTCTCCGTATAGTCGGTGTTGTACATCACGGCCACCTCGATGGGCACGCCCTGCTTCTCGGTCTTCAGGTAGATGACATCGTCGAACAGGTGGGTGCGGTGACGGTCCACATAGCGCACAAACTCCTTCAGGCCCTCCTTGGCGTGGAACACCTCTTCCTTCAGGTTGCCCTCCTCGTCGGGACGCATATCCTTCAGCGTAATGGTGATACCGGCATTCAGATAGGCTAACTCGCGCATACGCTTGGCAATGATATCGTATTTATATTCCGTAGTAGTAAAGATGGAACCGTCGGGCCAGAACTGCTGTCGCGTACCACGCAGGTCTGTCTCTCCGACCACCTTTACGGGGTACAGGGGTTTCCCTTTCTCGTATTCCTGCTGGTATATCTTGCCGTCACGGAACACCTGCGAAAGCATATGCGTGGAAAGGGCATTCACACACGACACGCCAACACCGTGCAGACCGCCTGACACCTTGTAAGAACCCTTGTCGAACTTACCGCCGGCATGAAGTACCGTCATGACCACTTCAAGGGCCGACTTGTGCATCTTCTCGTGCTCGTCGACGGGGATACCGCGGCCGTTGTCTTGCACGGTTATCGAGTTGTCCTCATTGATGGTCACCTCGATGTGGGTGCAATAGCCCGCCATCGCCTCGTCTATTGAGTTGTCGACAGTCTCGTTCACTAAGTGGTGCAAGCCCTTCTCACTGATGTCGCCAATATACATGGCCGGACGCTTGCGCACGGCCTCGAGTCCCTCGAGCACCTGGATGTTACTCGCGGAGTAGTTTTGTTCTGTTTGATTCAGTTCTTCTGCCATTTCTGTTCATGTCATAAATAGGCTGCAAAGGTACAAAAAAAATAAGACTTTTACGACTACAAGAAAGATTATTTTAAGTTAAAAACGACTAAAAGATAGGACTTTACGTTCGTTCCGATAGGATTTTACGTTCGTTCCAACGTCATCTTCGACTCGTTCCGATAACTTTACCCTAGTAAAGTATGCCATCTTCGGTCGTAAAGTGCCATACTTTCGGGTCGTAGATGACGTTCCTACGACACATCAATGCAGAAGGTATCAGAGTCTCCCTCCCTTTAATAGAAACCTCGGAAGGTTTTCTTCTTATCGTCTTTCATTGTCGTTGTTATTTTTTCGTGCAAAGATACAAACAACAAGGATAGCTCTGACGAGTTAAAGCGGGCTAAGCGAGATAAAAACTCATAGCAGCCGCTGGCGGACAGCCTCAAAGAGGAGGATGGCAGTGCTGACGGAGACGTTGAGGGAGTCGAGGCGGCCGAGCATGGGGATTCGGATGTGGGCATCGGCAGCCTCACGCCACTGAGGGGTGAGCCCGGTGTCTTCGGTGCCCATCACCAAGGCCGTGCCGACTGTCATGTCGGTATCGTAGTAGAGGCAGGAATCCTGCAACTGGGCAGTGAGAATACGGATATGGCGGGCTTTCAGGTAAGCAATGCAGTCCTTTGACGAACAGGCCACGGTGGGCACGGTGAAGACGGCACCGATGCTGCTGCGGATGAGGTTGGGGTTGTAGAGGTCGGTGAGCGGATCGCAGACGATGACGGCATCGGCCTTGGCGGCATCGGCCGAACGTAGGATGGCACCGAGGTTGCCCGGTTTCTCCACACTTTCGAGCACCACGACGAGAGGGTTCTCAGGCAGACAAAGGTCGGCAAGCGTCGTCCGACGTGCCTTGACAATGGCTATCAAGCCCTCGGTACTGCCGCGATAGGCCATCCGCTCATAGACCTGTGGTGTCACCCGAATATGACTAGCGTCAGTCACGGACGAAGGCTCCATGGTGAAGACGGTGTCCACCTCGTAGCCGGCTTCCAGACAGTGTTGCAGTTCACGACGCCCTTCCACCACGAAGCGACCCGTCTTCCGACGTTCGGAGGACTTCTGTTGCAGCAGCAGCAGTCGTTTCACCTTCGGGTTCTGCACACTGCTTATAATATTGGCATCCATGCCGGGAATCGTTCCTTTTGTCATCGCTTTAGAAAAAGAAAAAACCGCACAAGTGTGTGCTTGCACGGTCGTCTGCTATGTTAGAACAATCTTTATTATCCGAGTTTGTTGATATGCTTGCAAAGGCTCGACTTCAGGTTGGCAGCCTTGTTCTTGTGGATAATGTTGGTCTTGGCCAGTTTATCCAGCATCTTCTGTACGCTGGGATACAACTTAGCAGCCTCGTCTTTGTCAGTCATGGCACGCAGTTTACGTACAGCGTTACGCATAGTCTTAGCATAGTACTTGTTGTGCAGTGCCTTTTTCTTGTCCTGGCGAATTCTCTTCACCGATGATTTGTGGTTTGCCATTTGTTTGAATGTTTGTTTAAAATGTTAATAAAGCCTTGGGTCTTATGCCTTCCGGCGGCCCTTGCGGACTTCAGAGAAGCCCTCCACCACCCTTTCCCTGCTATTGGCAGGTAGCGCATCACTACGCAGATGGTAGATTTACGATGGTAGTCCCTAGGAGAGTCGAACTCCTCTTTAGAGAATGAAAATCTCTCGTCCTAACCGATAGACGAAGGGACCAAATCCATTTAGCGGATGCAAAGGTACTGCTTTTTTCCCGTCCGACCAAATTTTCTTCAAGAAAAATGCAGATAATTGCCGTTTTTTATGTACTTTTGCTCGCGATGTTAGAGAAAACGGAGGCTTTCGTACTCCACACCCTGAAGTATGGCGACACAAAACTCCTCGTCGACCTATTCTGCCGCCAGCACGGTTGGCAAACCTTCGTAGTACCCCTACCCCGCTCATCACGGTCGAAGTGGAAGAAGCAGTACTTTCAACCCCTCACCTTATTATATATAGAAGCCGACATCCGGCAGCAACAGTCATTCCAAAAACTGGCCGAGGCTACCTTGTTGACACCGCTGCCCTCACTGCTGACCGACCCCACGAAACTGGCCATCAGTCTGTTTGTCAGCGAATTCCTCTACCACGCCTTGCGCAGCGAACAGCAGAACACGGCGCTCTTCGACTATGTGCGCAACAGCATCGAATGGCTCGACCAGCGCGAGACCAACTTCACCAATTTCCATCTGGTGTTCCTGATGCATCTCAGCCGTTTTCTGGGCTTCTATCCCAATCTCGACGACTTCCGCGAGGGCTGCTATTTCGACCTGCGTGCCGCCACCTTCTGCGCCGCTCCACCTATGCACCGCGACTTTCTGATGCCTCAGGAGTCTGCCCGCATCCAACTGATGATGCGCATGAATTATGCCACGATGCATCTCTTCCGTCTGAACCATGCCGACCGCAACCGCATCATCGAAGTACTGACGCTCTACTACCGGCTGCACCTGCCGCAATTTCCAGAGTTACATTCGCTACCCGTGCTACAAGAACTATTCCGATAGACAATTTGTCAGGCCACTCGTGCTGCTATCTCGAAAATTATTCATACCTTTGCAATCAATATGGAACAAAAAAAATACATGAACGATGCCGTGCAACTACTGCAGGCACTGATAGCCACGCCAAGGGTGAGCAGAGACGAGGCCAGTGCAGCCGACCTTATGCAGGAGCGGATGAAGCAATGGGGCCTGTCGCCGCAACGAGAGGCCAACAACCTATGGGTAGTAAAAGAACCGATCGACCAGTACAAGCAGACCATTCTGCTGAATGCCCACATCGATACAGTGAAACCGGTGAAAACATGGACGCGCGACCCTCATGAGCCGGCGATAGAAGACGGACGGCTATATGGCCTCGGTTCCAACGACTGCGGTGGTGGACTGGTATCTTTACTACAAGTGTTCCGCATACTGAAAACGTGTGACCTGCCATTTAATCTGGTTTATCTGGCCTCAGCAGAAGAAGAAGTGTCGGGCAAGAACGGCATCGAACGGGTGCTGCCTCTGCTGCCCAAAATTGATGCGGCCATCGTTGGTGAGCCTACCGGCATGCAGCCCGCCATCGCCGAGAAGGGCCTGATGGTCATCGACGGCTATGCCAAAGGCGTCAGCGGACATGCAGCCCGCGACGAGGGTGTGAACGCTATCTACGAAGCCCTCGACGACCTCGTGTGGCTGCGCGACTACCGATTCGAAAAAGACAGTCCGCTGCTGGGTCCAACGAAGATGACGGTGACCCAGGTGGAGAGCGGCACACAGCACAACGTGATACCCGACTCGCTACACTTCGTCATCGACTTACGTACCAACGAATACTATCAGAATGAATCCGTGTTCTCGTTCTTGCAGAAGCACATGAAGCGCTGTGAACTCCAGGCCCGCTCGTTCCGGCTGCACTCCAGCAGCATCCCCACCGACCATCCCCTGGTGAAGCGCTGTATGGATATGGGGATGAAGCCCTATGGCTCACCCACACTGTCCGATCAAGCCTTGATGTCGTTCCCCTCGTTCAAACTGGGTCCGGGCGATTCGGCCCGTTCTCATAGTGCCGATGAATTCATCGGTTTGAACGAGATAGAGCAAGCCATCGACACCTATCTCTCGCTGCTCACCGCCTGAACCACCACTCACCGTCTGAGCCACGGTCGCGGGTCAAGCAGATTGGTCCAGTTGCGCAATTGGAACTGCATAGTATGCGATGCCCCCAGACTGCCCAGCGTCTGATTGGTGGTCACCTTCTGGCCGGCCGTGACATTCACAGAAGCCAGGTCGCAGTAGACAGAGATGTAGCGGCCATGGCGCACCATGACGATGAAACCGGTGGCGGTAGCGAAGATACGGCTCACCTGACCATCGAAGACACAACGGGCCTGAGCACCCGGTTGTCCTTTCAGATGGAGTCCTTTGCTCGACAAGTGTACACCCTTGCCTACACCTTCCACCACATTCGAGCCAAAGCCGCGCACCACCTGGTAGGCACCGGTGATGGGCATCGGCAGCCGACCTTTATTGCCAGCAAAACTACCGCTGAGTTGATGGTCGGGGTCGGCCGTCGCATAGCGCGCGGCATCGCGCTTGGCGTGCTTCTCATCATCGGCAACAGCCCGTTCCATCGACTTCCGTTCCGTCTCGGCAGCACGAGCACGCTGCTTGGCGGCTTTCTTCTCTTCAGCATTACGGGCTGCACGGGCCTCCTCGCGAGCCTTCTGCTCACGGGCTTTAGCCTCAGCCAAACGGTGCTCGCGCTCCTTGCGCTCACGTTCCTTACGGGCTTTCTCTTCAGCCAGGCGTTTCCTCTCTGCCTCGATGCGGGCTTTCTCGCGGGCTATCTCTTCGGCTATCAGACGGTCAATCTTGGCATTCAGGTCAGCCTCCTGCTGCTGTTCCTTCACAATCAGGTTCTGCACAGTCTTCTGCTCTTTCTGCAGTTTATTGACCAGCAGTTGCTGTTGGTGCTGTTTCGACTCCATCTCCCGACGCTCGGTCTCACCCCGATACAACAGCGTCTTCATCTCGGTTCTGGCCGTCTCCAGTTCTTGCTGTTTCGCCTCCAGTTGTTCCTGCTTCTGTTTGACGGCCTCGCCCTGGGCTTTCTGATAGGTGGCATATTCGTTCATGAAGCGCGTTCGGCGATACATTTGGTTGACATTGCGCGCGCTGAACACAAATAGGGCTCTGTTCTGTGCTCTGCGGTTGCGATGCATATAGCGCACTGACTGGCGGTAGTTTTCCTGGCGCTCCTTCAGTTCTTTCTTGAGAACCACCATCTCAGAATCGAGCGTGGCGATATGACCGTCGAGGGTGTTCATCTCCACCCGGATGGAGTCGAGCGTCAGGCGTTTCATGTCTATCTCATTGCCCAGCGAGAGCACGTCCTGCATTTCTTTTCTGACCCTGCGGTCCAGTTCGGCCTTTTGCTGCTTGTTTCGGGCGATGTTGGCCCTCACCTGCTTTCGCTCTGCTTCGGCCTTTTCGCGCTGGGTGGGCTGTTTCTGCAGTTTTTTTTTCTTAGCGGTAGTGGTTGTTGCCGTTTTCTTATGGACGGTCGTCGTAGCCGGCTTTTTCTTGGCCGTAGCGGTGCGCTGCTTCGACCGCTGGGCCGAAGCAGACAGGCAGAAGAGTGCCATCAGCAGGCAGATTAGAAGGCGTCTCATCATCGGTTACAAAGCCATGAACCGACGGAGGATGTCGTCGACCGTCACCTCACGATATTTGTCGGAAACCGTCGTGCGGGTCTCCCATTCGCTCTCATTGCCCAAGTAGGTCAGTTTGATGCCTAACTTCAGTTCTTTCTCCGGCGTAGTCAGTGTGATACCCATGTCGCTGGGGAAGGGTTTCGATGCCAGGTTTGTGAAAGCCTTATAGTCCCAATTCAACTGCGTGTTGCCCTTAAACTGGTCACGATAGGAGATGTTGGCCATGTTGATGCGGCCGGTCTTCTCATTGGCCAGCCAACTGTAGTTCATCTTCCCTTCTTCCAGACTGATGACCACATCTTCGTCGCCAAGGCTGGCAGTAAACTTATCCAGTGCACCCTGATCGACGCTCTGACGGCCGGGCACGAAAAGTTCATTCCAGAACAGGGCCTGCAACGTGTAGAAGTTGATGCCGCTGTTGCGCAGAAATGACACATGGCTGTAGGGGGCCTTGAGATACTGTTTGTTAATGCGGTCCATTATCAACACATAGTCCTTAGTAAATTCCAGACGGGCAGCCTCGACGAACCCGAAAGCCATCAGTTGCATACGGATGACATCGTCGCGTTTCATCTTCAGGTTACCCGTCAGCGACACCTGCTGGGGGCCGTACTCGACTGTGAACTTCAGTTTCGAGGTTACGAACTGCGACTTCGACACATTCTCGTTCACTTTCTTCAAGAATGCCGTCTGCTCGATAGAATCGGCAGGTGCCGGCTTCTCGTCCTTGACCGCCTGCTTCTTCGAGTGACAGGAAGCCAACAGCATAGGGATGGCAATCAGAGCCATCATCAGCATTTTTACGTTCTTCATTTCTTTAGGTATTTTTTCTTTTTCAATTTCCTTGCCAACAGTTTATTCTGCGGATCTTTCTCCAAAGCCTGCCGCCACAGAGCGACGGCACCGTCGATGTCGCCGGCCATCGCATAGATATCGCCGGCATGCTCAGTAACTACGGCGCCCAGGGTAGAATCGTTCTGCAGAGCCTGGTCGATATAAATGCGGGCTTCGGCATAGCGGCCCTCCATGAACAGGATCCAGGCATAGGTGTCGAGATAGGTAGCGTTCTTCGGTTCAGCCTTGATGGTTTTATAACTCATCAATTCGGCCTCTTCGAGATTACAGCCCTCTAGACTCAAATAGTAGGCATAGTTGTTCAGACAACCGATATTGTCAGGCTTCCACTGCAGACAGGAGTCGTAGGCCTCGAAGGCCTCATGCTTGCGCTCTTTCTGGAAGAGCAGGTCGCCCATCACGGCATAGAAGTCTGACACAATCTCCGGCGAACTGTCGTCGTCGATGACACTGAGGCCGTTTTGGAATGCCTCCAGCGCATGGTCATAGTCCTCTTCACGATAGTAGGCCATCCCCTGATAGTAGTAGAAGGCCATCTCCTCTGGGTTATACTGACGGGCAGCGCGACAAAGGCTGATGATGCTGTCGTTGTCGTTGGCCTCCCAGGCATACTGGAGCAGTTGCAGACGAGCCGAGGTGCGCTCTGGCGAGAGTTCAAGCACCCGTTCCAACGCATGGGCTATACTGTCGCGCGGCATCTTTTTCAAGTCCATATAAGCCGCTTTCAGTTCGGCGATGTCAGCATCGGGAGCCGGGCGGTCGAGCATCTCGCTGAACAGGTTCAGTATCAGTGTGCTGTCGCCCCCTTCCTGCTCGTTCTGGGCTATCATCTGGCGCATCTGGTAGACCTTGTCCTCAGTGGTGGCCTTCGGGTTGAGCAGAATACGGCGCGTCATATTCATCACCTCTGCCGAATCGTCCTGGGCGATGAAATAGTTTCTCAGTGCCACCTGGGCTCTGATATTGTCAGGCTCTTCGCTGAGCACCTGCCGCAGCAGTTCGCTGGCTGCATCGTGCTCGCCGTTGAGCATCAGCGCATTGGCATAGAGCGTCTTGTAGTTCAAATCATTGGGATGCTGCTCCATCAGTTCTTTCATCTCCCGTGCCGATCGTTCGTTGTCGTTCAACTGCAGGTACAGGCGACTCTTAGCCAATGCGATGCGCTCTGTCTTGCCGTTGTTCTGTTCCAGTTGATTCAGCACGCCGATGGCCTCCTCGTATTTCTCCAAGCGGCCATAGAGGGAATAGAGCGTCTCCAACAGTTCCTCACGGCTCTTGTCGGCCTCATAGAGCCTGCGGATGACGGAGACAGCATCATCATAGCGCTGTTGCATAATATAGGCATCCGAGAGCGTCTCCATATAGGTGGCATTGGCAGGCTCAAGAGCGGCAGCCTTCTCAAAGGCAGCCAGGGCACGGTCGTTCTGTTTCATAGCCGAATAATACTGCGCCATGAAGTAGTAGACCTCTGAGGCACCAGGCTTCAGTGCCAGACAGCGTTGCAGAAGGTCGAAGGCGGCATCATGATGCCGTTGCTGCCGTTGCAGCATCGCCTCATTGAAGAGTATATCGTATTCACGGCTGCTCTGAGCACCCATACCCAGACAAGCCAGCCACATCACGAATAGAACAGTCAGTCTCCTCATCTCAATTCCCGATTCTCAATTCCTCCCCGTATGCCCGTAGCCACCGGCACCGCGCTCGGTCTCGTCGAGCGTCTCCACTTCGACGAATTCTGCCGTCTCGTGTCGGGCAATGACCATCTGGGCGATACGCTCGCCGTCGTTAACAGTAAAGTCGTCTGCCGACAGGTTGATGAGCAGCACACCAATTTCACCACGATAGTCCGCATCAATAGTGCCAGGAGAGTTAAGCACAGTGACACCCTTCTTCAAAGCCAGACCGCTACGGGGTCTCACCTGTGCCTCATAACCGGCAGGCAAAGCGATGTACAGCCCTGTAGGGATAAGTTTGCGCTCCATCGGTTTCAACACTACCGGGGCATCTATATTGGCACGCAAATCCAAACCTGCACTCTGCGGCGTAGCATACGCCGGCAGCGGCTGGTGTCCTTTGTTTATGACTTCTATTTTCATACTCTCCATATTAATTAAGGTGCAAAGATAGCAATTTATCGGGAAACAACCATACTTTTTGTGCTAAAATGTGTTGCTCGCCGCAAAAAGTTCTATCGTCTATCCGTATTTGGGTGAAAAACACAAGAAAAGTTTTTGGTGAAAAATCTGAGAAAAGCATGTGTCCGATTCATTTTTTTTGATTACCTTTGCAACGATTATCATAACTATGGACTGGCAACAACTGATATCCAACTGCCGACTGGGGCAAGAACACCGACACCCGGAACGGCATGACGACCGCACGGAGTTCAAGCGCGACTACGACCGCCTGATCTTCTCGGCGCCATTTCGCCGTCTGCAAAACAAGACACAGGTATTCCCATTGCCAGGCAGCATATTCGTACACAACCGCCTGACCCACTCGCTCGAGGTGGCCAGTGTAGGCATGTCGCTTGGAAATGACATCGCACGTTATCTATGCACAAAAAACAGCGGTTTCAACGACACTTTAGTACCTGAAATCGGACAGATTGTGGCCACGGCCTGCCTGGCCCACGATTTAGGCAACCCGCCGTTCGGCCACTCTGGCGAGAAAGCCATCCAGACCTTCTTCACCGAAGGCAAGGGAGCCAATCTACAAACACACGTGTCACCGGAATTCTGGAGCGACATCACCTGCTTCGACGGCAACGCCAATGCCTTCCGACTGTTGACCCACAGTTTCAAGGGACGTCGGCAGGGCGGCTTTGCCATGACCTACAGCACACTGGCTAGCATCGTGAAATATCCGTTCCCTTCATATGCCTCGACCAAGAAGAAGTTCGGTTTCTTCACCACCGAGCGCGAGCACTACGAGCACCTTGCCGAAAGACTGGGCATCCCGCAGTTGTCGGCAGAGAAAGGACAAGAGCGCTGGGCCCGCTATCCCCTTGTCTATCTGGTCGAGGCTGCCGATGACATCTGCTATGAGATCATGGATCTGGAGGATGCCTACAAACTAAAGATTCTGACTTTCAAGGAGACTACACAACTGATGCTCTCGTTTTTCGATGAAACGGAGCAGAATCGCATCATTGACCGTATTGCAGACGAACAACTTACCGATCCCAACGAGAAAATTCAGTACCTGCGGGCCTGTGTGATTGGCAAACTGGAGAACGA
>OCTX012275662.1_pt1 | contig 24825 bp, 21 predicted proteins | sample 1539691 | NCBI WGS metagenome assembly OCTX01 (sample SAMN02144231, study PRJEB22623) | gut metagenome | biome: sheep rumen | host: Ovis aries | place: New Zealand
GAAACATATCTGGGAAAAAAAGCGGGATCTGCTTGAGATTTCCGGAAAAACGGTGTGTATCTTCGGGTGCGGGAGTGTCGGGAGTGAGTGTGCAAAGCGTTTTACAGCCTTTGGTGCCCGAGTGATCGGCGTGGCGACCACAGCTGGACACAGGGAGTGGTTTGAAGATGTCTTTACGGCATCGCAGGCAGACCGGGTGCTGGCGGAGAGTGATATTGTGGTATGCACGCTGCCGCTTGTCAACGAGACGAGACACTTCTTCGATGCGGAAAGATTTGCACAGATGAAATCTTCTGCTGTCTTTGTCAATATCTCAAGGGGATCTGTCGCTGATACGAAGGCGCTCGAGTCGGCTCTCATGGAGGAACGGATCGGCGGAGCGGTGCTCGATGTGTTCGAGGAGGAGCCTTTAGGCTCCGATTCGCCTCTCTGGGATATGGAGAATGTGGTCATAACGCCCCATAACAGTTTTGTAGGGGAAGGGAACGGGGAGAGACTCTGGAGAGTGATTTTGGAGAATCTGCCCGGCTGCGGAAAGTATTGATAATCAATAAGAAAGGCAGCAGAATGGAAAAAGTCAGGAGTATTCTGGAAGACAATCCGATATTGAGGGATAAATTATTCTGCAGGGGGTTTTACTTCACGAATGCGGAGATTGTCACAGGGGAATATCCGTTTTATGACAATTGGGACCTGATCCATACGGACGGATTTTCATTGGCAGTCCATAAAAAGCAACATTTTTATATATCGAAAGAGCAGGATACGACACTCTTGCTCATAGGCCACGCCTATGATCCGATTGATCGGATGCCGGATGAACAGGATATACTATCATGCCTGAATCGATTGCTGGGGAAAGACAAAGAACAGTTCTGGGATAAGTTTAATAATCTGACCGGAATCTTTACGCTTATTGCAATAAGGGAACATAGGGTATACCTTGTCGGCGATCCGACCGGGATGCAGACGACTTTTTACAGTAAGCAAGGAGACAAAATCTATATTTCCTCGCACACGAACCTGCTCGGTGATCTGCTGGGCTGCAGGTGGGCCCCATATGTGAAAGAACTGGTGTCTTACAGGTTCTTTTCTCTTCTGGGCAATTCGCTTCCGGGAGATATCACGCAATTTCGATCGGTCAGGCGGCTCGTGCCGAATCATTATATCTGTTTTGATCCAATGGGGAAAATCCGGATCAGGCGGTTTTTTACCCCTTATGAGATGGAGGGGACTTTGGAGGAGTTGGCAGGCCAGGCAGCGGATATCCTGCATGCCAATATGGAGTTGATTGCCAAAAAATGGAGAAGACCGGCTATTTCCCTGACCGGCGGATGTGACAGTAAGACGACGCTGGCCTGCACGAATGGTCTCTATGACCGGTTCTTTTACTTCAGTTATGAGTCGTCAGAGCCGGAACGGGTAGACGCTGAAGCGGCTCGGGATATATGTGACACCCTGGGAATCGACCACACGATTTATATGATTCCGGATGATAACGAAGGTTATTCAAACCTTTCGGAGATAGATGAAATATTATTCTGGAATTCGGGCGGGATAAAACGCAGTCATGCCAATGATGTGAGGAAGAGAGCTTTTTTCGCAGATACGAAGGATTTTGACGTGGAGGTGAAGTCCTGGGCTTCTGAGGTCGGGCGGGCTTATTATTCCAAAAGATTTCATGGGCGTACGAATTTCGGAGACCGACCGACGCCGAGACGATGTACGACTTTATATAAGTTTTTCCTGCATAACAGAAAACTGGTCCGGCAGACGGACGCAGTCTTCGCAGGATATCTGGAAAGATTCTTCAGGCAGGATCGGAAGCATCCGATTCCCTGGCAGGAGCAGTTTTTCTGGGAATTCAGGGTGCCGAGCTGGAATGGCCTCGTCATTACGGGGGAACACCGGTATTCGTATGATATTACGATTCCATATAATAATCGGAAACTACTCACGATTCTTCTTGGCGCGTCTATCGAGGAGAGAATCGAAGATGTGTTGTATAAGAAGATCCGCGACGACAGGAATCCGGAGATCGATGCAACGGGTGTATCTGTCACCAATCTTCTGCATACGGAGAAACGGGAGATAATGGAAAATCTGTATTACACATTGCATTCTGAAATTCCTTTTTGACATAGCCGGACAGGTGGCAGTTAAGCTCACTGAGAGTACATATTTTAGAAATAGACTATTTGTAGAAAGAAGAGTGTATGAAACGAGCCCTCTTGGTCGCAACAGTTCAAAGCCATATTGCACAGTTTCACAGACCACTCATCAAACTATTGAAGGAGAGCGGTTATGAGATTCATGTGGCAGCCAGAGATAATCTGGATGAGAAGAACGGACTGACTATTAAACATGTGGACAGAATCTATAATATGCCGTTTCAGAGGACGCCTCTTGATCTTAGGAATGTGAAAGCATACATACAGCTGCGCAAATTGCTTGAAACGGAGCAGTATGATTTCATCAGCTGCAATACACCGGTTGCCGGAGTATGCGCAAGACTGGCGGCCCGCGATGTGAGAAAGAAAGGAACGAAAGTCTTCTATACGGCACACGGTTTCCATTTTTATAAGGGTGCCCCGAAGCGGAACTGGCTCATATATTATCCGGTCGAGCGGGCAATGGCTCATCTGACGGATACGCTGATCACGATCACGAAAGAGGACTATCGGCTGGCCAAGCCGAATTTCAGAACAAATGTCGTTCACATCCATGGCGTTGGCGCGGATGCGTGCAAGTTTCTTTCGGTCACAGAGGAGCAGAACCGGATTTTCAGGGAAGAACAGGGCTATGACAGCCGGTTCGTGATCCTGTGCGTCGGAGAGTTAAATAAGAACAAGAATCAGAAGACCGTCATAAATGCGGTGAAAACTGTTATGGAATCGCATCCGGAAGTGCTTCTTCTTCTTGCGGGGAACGGACCGACGGATGCAGATCTGAAAGCGCAGATTGATGCCTTGGGCATGCGGAATTATGTCCGGATGCTCGGCTACTGCACAGATCTTGAGAAATATACCAGCGCATGTGACATCGTTGTCTCCGCGAGCTTCCGTGAGGGCATGCCGCTCAATATCATGGAGGCAATGATGTGCGGAAAGCCGGTGATTGCTTCCCGAAACCGGGGCCACCGGGAACTGATCAGCGACGGGAAGACAGGTCTTATGTTCGATCCTTCTGATGATGCGGCTCTGGCAGAATTGATCAGACGCCTTGCAGAGGACAGAAAGCTAAGGGAGGCCTTTTCAGAACGCGGGAGGCGGTTCGTTGAACCATACCTTAGTGACAGTGTTGAGAGAGAGTTGAGAGAAGTGTACGGCTTATGAGTGAATATTATTTCATATTTGTCTGGTTGCTTGTAATGGCCTACCTTTCCATGAATTTTCCGGTCCGGGAGAAGATCAGAGTTCTTGGGAAGGTAGAGGTGCGTTGGAAGATTATCTGGGCGGTTATTGTATTTATTCCGGTGATTCATCTGGTGAGTACAAAGCTGACGAATGGGGATATGGGAGTCTATATCGCCGCGTATACAAAAGCAGAAGCGAGCTGGGCATCTGTCCTGGAAAACCTGAATGCTATGGACAGCGGATTTGGTTATTCTATTTTTCAAAGAATTGTTAAGATTATGACTGGAGGAAGTGTCTCTGCATTTCGACTGATACTTGCCTTGTGTCACAGTCTGCCGATCATACTGGTCTTCAGAAAATATTCCTCAGATTATCTGTTCAGCATCTTCCTTTTTTTGGCGTCAGGATGCCATCTTGCCTGGATGATGAACGGTCTTCGACAGTTTCTGGCGGTTGTAATTGTATTCGCAGGGACAGGATTTATAGTCAGAAAAAAACTGGTTCCTGTGATTGTACTTATACTCATCGCATCGACTATTCATACATCCGCGCTAATGATGCTGCCGATTGTATTTATCGTGCAGGGAAAAGCCTGGAATAAGAAAACGCTGCTGTACATCATGGTCGCAGTAATTGCGATGTTCATATTCTCCAGAAGAATTGACCTTATGGAAGTCCTATTGGAGGGAACCGAATATGAAGGCGCGGTTACGAATATGCAGGCACTTGGTGACGATGGCGTTCATCCAATCAGAGTTCTTGTTAACGCACTTCCGGTCATTCTTGCTTTTTACACCCGGGAGAAGATTGGAAGGGAGAACAATCCTCTGATTAATATCTGTGTCAATATGTCTGTTATCAGTCTAGGTATCTATTTGATTGCTATGGTTACCAGTGGAATTCTGGTTGGACGCTTACCAATCTATGTATCCCTGTATTCATTTCTGCTCTTGCCATATCTGATTTTTAAAATAGATTGGGGAGACTATAACGTTATCCTGAGGAGCGGATCGATTATTGGATATATGCTGTATTACTTTGTGCAGTACAGGGGCATCGTGTGAAGGAGACAACAATATGGATGATCTTCGCAGATTACAGCTGACCCAGCTGGAGATACTGGACGTGATTGATAACGTATGTAAAAGGCATCATATTCACTATTCTCTGTATGCCGGAACCCTTCTCGGCGCGATTCGCCATCAGGGCTTTATCCCCTGGGATGACGACCTTGATGTTTGTATGGAACGAAGTGAATATGAACGTTTTATTAAGGTCTGGGATGAGGACAGACCGGAGGGATATCTGCTGCAGAATAAGAATAATACTCCCGGCTTTACCCAGTCCTTTACCAAGATACGGAAAGAGCATACGACTTTCCTGCAGTTCGAAAGCGAGCGAAAGAAATACCATACAGGTATATTTGTGGATGTATTTCCTATTGATCGGGTGCCTGTGAAGAGGATTTCAAAAGTCCTCTTTCTATGGAAGTGCATGCGGTATCAGCTTCTGACCCGGGAGTATATTCCGCCGGATGCCGGAAAAGCTGTCCAGTGGGTTTCTTCCGCTCTTCTTTTTCTTATACCGAAGAAGAAAAGGAAGGCTGTGATGGAGAGAGATCTGAAATATGTAAAGAGTTTTACGAATCCACGCCTCCCGAGAATTGCGATTGAGAGAATGGCGACATTGCGCGTCCCGCTGCCATCCAATCTGACGGATAGCTTTGAGGAGCGTCTTTTCGAAAAGAAAATGTATCCTGTGTTTAAAGAATGGGATGCATACCTTCGCCTGAAGTTCGGCGATTATATGACGATGCCGCCGGAGTCCGAGCGGATCTGGCAGCATCATCCGATTGTTCTTGATTTCGAGCACGAGCTGAAGGAACTCAGAACTTGCAATCAGTCGAAAACAGCGCCGATCCGAATCCTGCATGTCATCGGTATCATGAACCGTGGTGGAGCCGAGTCCATGATTATGGATTTGTACCGCCATATTGACCGCGAAAAAGTCCAGTTCGATTTTGTTGAACATACTCCGGAGCGGGCGACGTTTGATGAGGAAATAGAAAGGCTTGGGGGACACGTTTTCCGCTGTCCGCATTATAACGGAAAAAACCATTTTCAGTATGTGAGATGGTGGAATACGTTTTTTAAGAACCATGCCGGGGACTATTCCGTCGTTCAGGGTCATATCGGAAGTACGGCGGCCATTTATCTGAATCTTGCCAAAAAATGCGGCGTCTATACGATTGCCCACAGTCATAATACTTATGGACCGATCAGCTTTCGGGGAACGTTATACAGACTTTATTCCTACCGGACACGTCTGATCGCGGATTCCTTTCTTGCCTGTTCTGTAAAGGCCGGAACGGATAGATTCGGAAAGAGAATTGTAAGAAACCAAAAGCGGTTTCGGGTCCTAAATAATGCAATCGATACAGAACAATATGCCTTCAGGTCGTCTACGAGAAGTGAGATTCGCGAGTCTTTGGGACTTTCGGAGGATGCGTATGTCGTTGGGCATGTGGGCCGCTTTGTCGATCAGAAGAATCATGAGATGATTATCGATATTTTTTTGCAAATTTACCGATTAGATCCTTATGCAAAATTGCTTTTAGTCGGAGACGGGTCGAAGCGTGCACAGATAGAAGAAAAGGTTACGAAGCTGGGACTTGATGGAAAGGTCATTATGACCGGTGTTCGAAATGATGTCGCAAACCTGCTTCAGGGGATGGATGTGTTCTTGTTCCCCTCGAAATATGAAGGTCTTGGGGTAGCCCTGATTGAAGCGCAGGCAGCAGGCTTACCCTGCGTGATTTCGGATTGTATTCCCAAAGAAGTGGCGGTGACCAATGGTCTGATTAACACTATGAGTCTGGATTCTTCGCCCAGACAATGGGCGGAACGTGTTCTTGCCATGAAAAACATAAAGCGTGTTGACCATTCAGGCGAAGTTAAAACAGCAGGATATGATATTTGGGAAACGACTGCATGGCTGGAGGAGTTTTACCTTGACAAAGCAAAATCATAATACTCTTTTGACGGTGTTTACACCGGCATACAACAGGGCATATTCATTACCGAGGACATATGAATCTCTATGCTGTCAATCTTGTAAGGACTTTATCTGGCTTATCGTGGACGATGGTTCCACGGACCATACAAAAGAGTTGGTGAAGGAATGGCAGGAACAGGACAACGGATTTGAAATCCGTTATCTGTATAAGGAAAACGGCGGAATGCATACAGCTCATAATACCGCGTATGAACATATTGATACGGAATTGAATGTGTGTATCGATTCAGATGATATGTTGGCGGAGGATGCTGTACGGAAGATACTTAATAAATGGGAGGAAGTCCGTGACCGGGGCTATGCCGGCATCATCGGCCTGGATGCCGATTTCGATGGACATGTGGTCGGAAACCGCTTTCCCGATGGGATGACTGAGACGACTCTTTCCGGGTACTATGCGGCGGGAGGCAAAGGAGACATGAAACTTGTCTATCGTACGGATATCATCAATCAGTATCCTCCGTATCCTGTTTTCCCGGGAGAGAAATACTTTTCTTTATCTTATAAGTATCACCTGATTGACCGGGACTATAAGATGGCTGTTCTTGATGAGGTTCTGTGCACGGTGGAGTATCAGGCAGATGGTTCAACCAGAAATATGTGGAGTCAGTATGCCCGGAATCCGAAGGGGTTTGCTCTCTGGCGAAGAATCCGCATGCAATATCCGGTTAGTAGAAAACGCGTATATATGGATTGTGTTCACTATGTTTCCAGTTGTATTTTGGCCGGCAATAAGCACTTTATCACGGAGTCCCCAAAAAAGGGAATGACGGTATTGGCCATTGCGCCAGGTGTAATGCTGGCCCTTTTTATCAAAATGAAAACACAGTCTATCAAAAAATGAACAGGGACTACCGAAATGATAAAAGTATTATTTTTGATTCATGATTTAGGACCGGGAGGGGCGGAGAAAGTACTCGTCAATCTCGTTAACAATATGAACAAAGAAATCTTTGACGTGACTGTCATGGCTCTGTTCGGAGGAGGCGTGAATGAGCAATTTTTAAGTCCGGATGTCAGGTATCAGGTTGTATATAACAAAACATTTCGGATGAATAGCCACATCATGAAACTGTTTTCCCCGAAGATGCTGCACAGGGCCTATATCCGGGAGAAGTATGACATTGAAATTTCCTATCTGGAAGGTCCGTCGGCTCGGATCATAAGCGGCTGTCCGGATGATGGGACCGGGCTTGTGTCCTGGATCCATGTAGAGCAGCACAGCAGGGGAAAGGCAGCCAGATCGTTTCGAAGCTACCCGGAAGCGGTGAAATGTTATAGCCGTTTCCATGAAAATGTGGCGGTATCCGACTTTGTACGCCGGGATTTCCTCTCAATTTTCCCGGGCATCAGAAAGATGCGTGTTCTGTACAACACGATTGAGACAGAGAAAATCATTTCCCTGAAAGATGAAGAAGTGTCTGAACCCGTCTTTTCAGACGATGCGTTCAGGATATGCGGGGTAGGCAAGATTGTTCCGTCGAAAGGCTTTATGAAACTGGCCAGGATACATAAGCGCCTGATCGATCATCATTACCCGGTCCATACCTATATTCTCGGGGTAGGTAGCGAAAGGGAAAAGATAGAGTCCTATATCAATGACAACGGACTTGGCGATACATTTACATTTCTCGGATACCAGACCAATCCATATAAGTATGTTGCAAAATGTGATGTTTTTGTATGTACGTCATCAGCAGAGGGCTTTTCTACAGCCGCGACGGAGGCTCTGATTGTCAATACTCCGGTCATCACAACACCGGTATCCGGTATGAATGAACTTTTGGGAGAGGATCCGTGCGGTGTGATTACCGGGTTTGGTGAGGATGATCTTTATGGCGAATTGGAAAGATGGATCCGTGAACCTGAGGTACAGAAGAACTATAAAGAGAAGACGATTATCAGAGCGAAACAGTTTTCGCAGCAGGAGACCCTTCAGCGTGTAGAGCAGTTTTTCCTGGAGTTGATACATGATTCAAAATGATTTTATCCGGAATATGAGGAGGAAAGATTGTGATTTATGGCTTTTATTTCCGTTTTTTAATATGGACGCATAATAGGGCTCTAAGTATCATCCTTTCCAGGATAGCGTATCTGCTTCTCTGTATCCGGTTTAATATAAAACGGTGTTTTCGGAGAAAAAGAACAGCTGCGTGAGAATATTGATTCTATTCTGCAGCAAAAGACGAAGTATGTGTATGAGCTGATCCTGGTTGATGACGGTTCCACAGACGGATCAGGGGATATATTAAAAGAGTATGAAAAGGATCCGAGAGTAAAAGTCATTTATCAGGAGAATCAGGGAATCGGATTGCCGGAGGATGAAAGATTTTATATTGTTTTATTGAAGCATCTGAGCGCATATTACTATCCCAAGATCAGAGGGCTTAACGATGAGATGGTTGACGCGCTGTTCGTGCTTGCGCAGGAACTGCTCACAGAATATAAACCCCTGAAGCCATATAGGCTTCCTATGTGCTTCGAATCACTGAAAAGGCGCTGTTAAGCGGTGATATAGAATTGTGGAAAATTGCGTCACGGAACCAATAGCATTTTGTCAAAAGTATTTGTCTGTATTTTGATTCTATGAGAGGTGGGCAATGGATGAGTTGATCTCTGTTGTAATTCCGGCATTCAATGTTGGAATGTATCTTACCAATTGTCTGAACAGTGTTTTACAACAAAGCTATTCAGCAATAGAGATTGTTTTGGTCGATGATGGCTCTACGGATAACACCCCGCAGATTGTGGATCATTATCAGGCTTTGTATCCGGATAGAGTTTTTATAATTCACACGAAGAATCAGGGTGTTACGATGGCGCGACTCGAAGGGATAAAAGCTGCCAAAGGAGAGTGGATTGGATTCGTAGACGGTGATGATGAGATCGAGCCGGATATGTATGAACGACTCTATAAAAATGCGATTAAGTATCATGCGGATATTTCTCACTGCGGATATCGGATCATTGTAAATGGGGGTGCTCAGATATATGACTTTTACAATACCGGTAATCTTGTGAAACAAGACAGAAATACCGGGTTGGCAGGACTACTTTCGGGATCATTCGAGCCCAGTTTGTGTACAAAGATTTTCCGTAAGGAGCTGCTTAGTTCCTTGCTGAGTAAAGGCTTAATGGATACAACAATCAAATACAATGAAGACGTTCTGATGAACTTTTATCTGTTCAGAAATGCGGAGTGTTCAATCTATGAAGACTTTTGCGGATATCATTATCTCTCCCGGGAGACATCTGCCACACGTAGAGGCTTTTGTATTGAAAAAGTAATGGATCCGATAAAAGTTAGCAGCCAAATATTGAAGTGCGCGACAAATGATTTCAAAGAACTGGCTTGGAAAAGATATTTTAAAGCATGTATTAGTGCATATGCGTCTCTTGTAAATAAAGAAAAATATCGAGAAGAGGCAGAATACTGTCGGGAGAGGCTGCTGGTAAATAAAAAGCATTGGCGCTTCATGAGGCGCAATGACAGAATAAAAATGAGGATGCTTCTTCTATCGCCTCAGTTTTATAAATGTTTTTATTTGTTTTATAGAAAGTTTATTCAGAAAAAGAAGTATTATTGACAAGGCAATATGAGGGGGTATTCTCATCAAGCATGAATGATAAAAAAAAGTTGCTGTTTGTATGCTATGGCCTCGGAATCGGAGGAATCGAGAGATGCCTGATTAATTTGCTTAATGCGATAGATACGACAAAATATTCGATTGATGTTCTTCCGATGAATCCAATATATGATCTGGCAGATTATTTGAATGCAGATTGTACCGTATTGGATCCTTTTGAATATGCTATGAACACGACAGATACATTTTCTGAAATAAAAAAAAGAAAGGCAGGTCCAATCGTATTTCTTAGATATGTGATATTTCGCGTTTTAAATAAGTATAAAATAAGACCCTGGAAGATTTTCAGAGGACCTTATAAACACTATGATATTGCAATTGCTTATGCTAATATAGCGTATGTTCCATATTATGTTATAGATCGTGTAAATGCTGATTATAAATATTTGTGGTATCATTACGGACGGTATTTTAAGGGAAATAAATATAAGCTGGATCAGAAGTATTATCCAAAATTTGATGCGATTATTACTGTGTCAAAGGACAGCAGAAGAGAACTGAACCAGGTATTCCCGGAAATCAGGAAAAAAACAATTGTTATTCATAATGTGATAGATTCGAAAGAAATAAAAAGAAAAGCGCTGGAACAAGCCGATGTTATATTTTCTCCTCAAAAAATAAATATTGTGACAGTTGGAAGGCTTTGCCCGGAGAAAAATCCAAAATATATGGTGCAGATTGCTGAACTACTTAGAAAAGAAGGATTGGATTTCTGCTGGTATTGGGTTGGAGGAGGAAAACTGGAGAATCAGATCAGTGAACTTGTACAGAGTAACGGCTTATCGGAGCATGTCAGGCTGCTGGGGAACAAGGAAAATCCGTATCCATATATGTATAACTGTGACATTTATGTACAACCATCTGAATTTGAAGCGTATTGTACAACTACGTTAGAAGCAATGGTTTTGGCAAAACCGATTATCGTTACAGATGTGGGTGGGATGAGAGAACAATTTGTGTCCGGAGAAGATTGTATTATGACAGCCGTTGATGTGAATGAGCTTTTTCAGGCAGTGCTTTTTCTGGCACGACATCCGGAAGAAAGACAGCGTTTACGATATAATTTATACAATAAAAATGACAAGGAGAATAATGATCTTCAGTGTCACTACGATCTATTTAATATCTAAACATTCTTGATTTTTTCTTGCCCACTTAGAGTTATTATACAGGGCATGGTCAGAGAGGTTCATAGCCTATGGATAATAAATGTAATAAAATTTCGGAGAAAGTAAGTGTAATTGTCCCGATCTACAATAGCCGGGAAACACTGCCCACCTGTATTGACTCGCTACTTAGGCAGACGTATTCACCACTTGAAATAATCCTTGTTAATGACGGATCGTTAGATGATTCACTTTCGGTATGTCGTGCATATGAACAGGGCTATGAAAATATCGTTGTTGTGAATAAGGCAAACGGAGGAGTTTCCAGCGCCCGCAACGCCGGGATTGACAGATCTACAGGTGATTTTATTATGTTCGTCGATAGTGATGATTGGGTTGAACCCAATTATTGTGAGGTTTTTATAAGACATTTTGAGAAAGAGTCACTGATTTTCAGCGATCCTTCTTCTGTTTCACTGGATAGTGAGCATGTTTTGAGAATGAAACGCAATGAAGCGCTCCTGCTTCGAGGTGTCGGAATTGAGTCTCCCTGTTCTAAGCTGTTTGAGGCATCTGTGATTAAGAATGAATGTATTAGATTTCCGGAGAGACTGTCGCTTGGTGAAGACTTCATATTTGTTTTAAACTATTTATCTCGTATAACCGGTGATTTGCTTTGCCTGCAATGCTCAGTGTATCACTATGAGAGGCAGGACGGAGAATCACTATCAAACAAAATACCGTCCTGTAAGCAGGTAGAGTTTTTTTATGCCCAACTGGTGGAAGCCGCAAAGAGCCTGAAAATCAGAGATGCAAAATCACGTTTTATTCTGGATCGCTCATGCATGTTGGATTTAGAAAAGCGAATTGCATCTGATGCCAAAAACAGAAGTATGGGGTTTCGTGAGAGATATCGCAGGATTCGCCGTTCAATGACAAGTAATGTATTTAAAAAAACCTGTCATGTCGGTGTAGGATCAAAAAATATTATATATGAACTGTTGTATAAAAAAAGAATGGCGTTTTTATTGAGTATTTACTATATGTGCAAACGATGATTCATGTGACAGATGACTTGTTTATAACCAGGGGTGCAGCAATATGTCAAAGATAGCATTGTATTTTCACGGCGGATCCGCGAATCATGGATGTGAAGCCATTGTGCGCTCTACTGTAAAATTGTTGGGTAACAATCTTTCTCTATATTCCTCTGCGGTAGAAGAAGACAGGCAATATAAACTGGAAGAAATTGTTTCTATTTATGAAGATATACCGAAGGCTTTAAAAAAGGGTAGTACGGCGCAGATCAGAGCAGCTTTATCACATAAACTGAAGAAAGATGATTATATCTTTATAAATAAAATGCATCAGGCTTTTTTTGATGATGTGAATAAGAGGGATATCTATTTATCAATTGGCGGGGATAATTACTGCTATAAAGGTCAGGACATACTTGAGTATTATAATAGAGGAATTCATAAAAAAAATGCGAAGACTGTTCTTTGGGGATGTTCGATTAACCCGGAACAGCTTACATCACGTATACGAAAAGATTTATCGCAGTATGATTTAATCACAGCACGAGAGAGCATTAGCTATAGTGTGTTGAGAAGTATTAATCCGAACACGCTGCTGCTTCCTGATCCGGCTTTTTGTCTTGATACAGAAGAAATAGCTTTGCAAGATGGTTTCCAAACAGATCGTCTGATAGGAATTAATCTTAGCCCTTTGATTTTACAGTATGGTAATGGGATCATCATTAAAGAGAATTACAGAAATCTTATAAAACATATACTCGCTGATACCGATTTCAATATCGCTTTGATACCGCATGTTGTCAAGCATGATAATGATGACAGAGTGATACTAAAAAGCCTCCTGGATGAATTCGAAGATCCCGACAGAATGATGTTGGTGCCGGATGGGAACTGTATGCAGCTCAAGTCTGTCATCGGAAAATGCAGATTTTTCATAGGCGCTCGTACTCATGCAACGATTGCGGCATATTCACAAAGCGTCCCGACGCTTGTTGCGGGATATTCTACTAAGTCCGCAGGGATTGCCCGGGATTTGTTCGGATCAGAGGAGCATTTTGTTATGCAGGTAAAGGCGATTGAGACGGAAAAAGACCTGCTGAAGGAATTTGACTGGCTTCAGGCTAACGAGATGCATATAAGGAAATGCCTGGACCAAAAGATACCCCGATATAAGCAGGAACTTCAAAAGGCCAGCCGGATAATCGCTGGATTATTATAAAAATGCCATTATTGGCAAAGGAGAATCAACATGAATCTCATCAGGGCAATAGCGCGAAAGATATACTACCTTGTTAAGGGAAGACCATTAACTGCTCATGAAAAGAGTGAGAGAATAATTCAGGAAATTCGTTATGGAGGAGGTACTGTTGGTGACAATGTAGAGATTCTTGACTCTTTTATTGATATGGGAGAGCCTTATTTGATTACGATTGGTTCGTATGTCACTTTGACAGGCGTGCGTATTTTGACACATGATGCCAGTACGAAACGATTCCTTGGATATACAAAAACAGGAAGAGTGGTTATTGGAAGTCATGTGTTTATAGGAAACGGAGCTATCATCCTTCCTGACACAGTCATTGGGGACAAAGTCATCATTGGGGCGGGTAGTATTGTGGCGAAAGATGTTCCCTCCAATACTGTTGCGGCTGGAAATCCGATAAGAACTCTTGGAAGCTTTGATGATTATATTGAAAAAAACAGACAATTGATGAAAGAGAAGCCTGTTCTGGAAGAGTACCCATATCAGATTATGCAGCATCAGGAAAGCATTGACAGATTAAAAGAAAGCGGAACCGGATATTTGCTATAATTGACAGATGATAAAGTGCTGATTATCAAAGGATATAAAGGTGAATTATGGTTAGCAATCATAAACGAGTATTATATATTGACGTACTAAGAAGCATTGCATGTTTTTTTGTCATTGTTAATCATACAGTGAGTACGGAAATTCCGAATCATGATTTTGGATGCTCGTGGCAATTTCTCATAACATGGTTTTTCTTGAGTAAAACAGCGGTACCGATTTTTGTTATTATTACAGGATCGTTACTTCTTCAGAAAAAGGAGATGTATGTAGGATCGTTTGCTCGCGTTGGGCGGATATGTGTAATGTTATGTTTTGTTTCGGTATTATATCAGGTGGTATACCGCGGCATAAAGATAAGTTTTGTGCAACTGATCAAAGCAGCAACCCTTAATATATTTCAAGATGGAATAAGTAATGCGTTTTGGTATCTGTATTTATATATTGGAATTCTTCTGATGATGCCGTTGCTTAGAAGTATGCGTGTCAATATGCAGGAAAAGGATTATCTATATCTTCTGATTATTACTTTTTTGGTTAATGGGTTGTTTCCTCTGATGGCTTTGGCATGTCCGATTCTTAATACAGCAGCAAATGTGAATCTGGCAATGTTCGACAGCTATATCGGATACCTTTTTTGGGGTGACTATATCGTGCGATATGACAAGTTTTCTTTGAAGAAACACACTATTATTGCGGCTATATTATTAATGGCATCTCTTGTTCTGTGTACAGGAATTACTTCATATTTGTACATAGCAAATGAGCAGAACTTTTTATTGCTTGATAATGTGGCTTTGGCAACAACTTCAATTCCTGCCTGCTGCATCTTTGTGTTTGTGCGAAACTTCGTTCGGTTTGCTTCAGGAACCAGAGGAGGGAAGTTTGTTACTGAAGTTGGTCAATGTACTTTCGCAATGTATCTTGTATCTGATGCCGTAATATATAAATTGAAATTTCTTTATGAGAGATTACGGATAGTTATCTCGGGCATCCCGGCAGTATTAATCTATGAGATTATTGTTTTTTGGGTATGCTACCTTGTAGCCAGAACCTTAAAATCAATACCGGGTGTAAAGAAGGTCCTTTAACTGGGATAATAATTTCATTCGAATTCTGAGGTTAAGCTATGAATAGCAGAAGCAGAACACAAAATTCATTGATTAATATGGGTGTTGGGTTTGCCGGGTATTTCATTAACACCATTACCGGATTTGTATGTCGGATGGTTTTTGTCAGATGCCTTCCAACAGAGTATCTTGGAATAAGCGGTTTGTTCGCTAACATTTTATCTATGTTGTCACTGGCTGAGCTTGGCATAGGAACAGCGATAGGCTATGCTCTTTATAAACCCCTGGCAAACAGAAACGAGAAAAAAATAGCGGCTTTGATGAGGTTCTATGGATCGGCATATAGGATTATAGGTTTTATTGTTGCCGGTATCGGGATTGCGCTCCTTCCTTTTCTGCGAAATCTGATTGGTGATACAGATTATATAAAAGAAAGTATTTATATTATTTACTTTGCCTATCTTTTCAACACCTGCCTGACATATTTCTTTAGTTACAGAGCTACTTTGCTGTTCGCTGATCAGAAGAATTATATCTGTATTGGTCTTAGCTATATAATTACTACGATTCAAAGCATCGTCCAGATTGTTCTTTTGATATTAACAAAGAATTATCTGAGCTATATTGCAGTCCAGACCTTGGGAGGATTTGCCTATAATATTATAGTATCCCATATAGCTGTTAAGCAGTATCCGTATATTAAGGACAAAACAGAAGAAGATCTTGATAAAAGTGAAAAAAAGGCCATTTTTATTAATATAAAAGCACTCACCGTTACCAGATTGTCGGAGTATCTTGTTAATGGGATTGATAATATAATAATAACATATTTCGATGGAATTGTGATGGTAGGCGCATCATCGAATTATACCCTGCTTTCAGGTACACTGTCTACATTAACAAACCAAATATTCAACAGCTTAACGGCTAGTGTGGGTAATTTCAATGCCCTCAAGGATCGAGAAGAACAGTATGCTTTTTTTAAAAAATTGCAGCTTGCGAACTTTATGATTTTCGGGTGGGCAACGATTGGTATCATGTTTGTTTCTTCAGACCTTGTAAAGTTATGTTTTGGAGAGAGATACGTTTTACCGATATCAATACCTTTTGTTCTGGCATTGAATTTTTATCTTGTCACTATACAGTCGGCTATTCGAACGTTTAGATCAACATTAGGGTTGTTTCGATATGGACAGTATATTTTAGTATTTACTGCAGCAATTAATCTTTTTTGCTCACTTTTGTTTGGAAAGATATGGGGACTTTTCGGAATTTATCTCGCAACAGCGGTTGCAAGAATACTGACGATAAGCTGGTATTTTCCATATGCTGTTTTTAAACACGGATTTCATAGAAATCCAATCAACTATTTGTTTATTTATCTGAAATACTTAATGATTCTTGTTATAGACGGACTAATTTGTTATGTTTCCTGTCGGTTTATACACTGTGCATTATTATTGCAAGTGATTTTGAAAGTATTGATTTGTTCTGTAGTACCCAATGCTATTTTATTCTTTTTCTGTGGAAGCACGGATGAATATCGATATTTGCTAAAAAAAGCAGAACCATTTGTTAATGCGATAATAAACAGAATACATATCTTTAGGAAATAAAACTAAGACATCTATAAGATATACGTAATATGGGAAGAAAAAAGGACTATGAGTCAGAGGACGATAGGAGATATTACATTTGCGGGCGACTGTACCGGATGCTCCGCTTGTTATGCGGCATGTCCGTATGGAGCAATCAGTATGAGTTCTGATGAAAAAGGGTTTTATGTACCCAACGTAAATGAAGAATTATGTATCCACTGCGAAAAATGTATCCGTATATGCCCGCAAAATAACGAAAAAAGTGACAGGAAAAAGTTCCCAGTAATCTATGCCTGCCGGGCTAAAGAAGAAGATGTACAAAAGGAGAGTGCATCCGGTGGGTTCTTTTATATCCTGGCGCGTGAAATACTGAACGAGGGTGGGATAGTGTTTGGCGCAGCGTTTAATGAAACGTTTTCCGTGCATCATATTGCTGTCGAATCTGTTTCAGAACTCAAGGCCTTGCAAGGTTCAAAATATGTTCAAAGCAATCTGGGGGATAGCTTTAAAAAAATAGAAAAACTGCTAAAAAGCGGAAGAACTGTCCTCTTCTCCGGCACACCCTGTCAAGTCAGTGGCTTGTTATCTTATCTTGGCGGTGCCAGAGATAACCTTGTGACTGTTGATATGATTTGCCACGGAACTCCGTCTCCCAAAATCTGGAATGAGTATTTGCATGCCAGATTCGAAGGAGAGCATATGAAGGATATAAGGTTCCGTTATAAAAAATATGGGGATAAAAAAGATTATTTTCCATTGATGTTTCAGACTGATAAAGTAACTGTTTTTCAGAAATATGAAGATAATGAGTTTATAAAGGGCTTCATTGCAAACTTATATCTAAAGGACTCCTGCTATCACTGCCGGTTTAAAGGCATAGATCGAGAAAGCGATCTGACAATCGGTGACTTTTGGGGGATAGATAGCATACAACCCGGTTTTTCAAATGGCTGGGGGACCTCACTGTTGTTGATTCATACGAAAAAAGGAAATTCAGCTTTTTGCTCTGTAAGTGAAGAACTAAAGTATGCAGAGATACCCGGCAAGAATATTGATCAGATTATTGCCAATAACAGGAGTACTTCTTTTTCACCGGATAAAAGTGCTCAGTATGAGGAATTTTGGAGAGAGTATTTGAACCGGGGATTTCTAAAAACCGTAGAACGGCTAACTCGCAAACCAGTTTCTTATTATATACCCAGAATAAAACATGATTTGAAGTATGTAGTTTATCGCACATTAAAACCGTTGTTGAAGAAAGGGAAGAAACATCATGAATAAAGTCAAGAAGTTTCTGGTAGACATTTATAATTCTATTTACGATGCTTCCCTGAATATGAAATTGTTTTTGCGTTGGCGCAAGGACCTTCGTCTTCAAAAGAAGCTTGGTTTACCTCAAATCATGTCTGTTCGTGACACTTTGAATATCATCTTAGAAAACTCGGTATCCGTATGCAGATACGGAGATGGTGAATTCAAATTAATGGATGGGGAGGCGATATTTTTTCAGCAGAAGAATGCTTTGTTGTCTCAGCGGTTAAAAGAAGTCATTCAATCAAATGACTCTAAAGTACTCATCTGCCTCCCCGCTTTTCTGGACAGGCGGCATAGCATCTTTACCTTTCAAAAAGGTTGCAGAGAGGAGCGCATGCGTGCTGTAAGAGCAAGAAAATACTTGGATGATATTCTTTCCCGAAAACGGGAAAAATGGTATGAATATTTTGATTTAAATAGAGTATATGGGAATGCTTTAATAACGCGATGTTATGTGTCTGAGAGTGACTCAGATGCAGCTTCATTTTTTATTTTATGGAAGAAAATATTTGCGGATAGAGACGTACTTATTATAGAAGGTGAAAAAACTCGTTTCGGAGTGGGTAACGATCTGCTTTCTGGGTGTAATTCGGTCAGGAGGATTTTGTGTCCGTCCCAAAATGCATATGAATCGTATGCTCAGATTATGAGAACTGTCATTGATCTGCATAAGGAGAATGAATTATGCTTAATAGCTCTGGGACCTACAGCCACCGTTCTGGCATATGACTTGGCTCAGAGAGGAATGCAGTCTTTGGATATCGGACATTTGGATATTGAATATGAGTGGATGTGTAGAGGTGACAGAACACATAAAAGGATTGAAGGGAAGTTCGTAAGCGAAGCAAAGGATGGAGATAAGGTAGGGGAGATAGAAGACAGAACATATAGAGATGAAATACTGTGTCATATTATGGACGAAAAAGAGTCCTATAGTTGAGCAGATAGGAGTCAGATCATGGCGGTATCTTTTTCTATTATCATACCTGTTTATAACACGGAACGCTATCTTAAGACTTGTATAGATACACTGATTATTCAACTTCAAAAAGATGATGAGGTTGTTTTAATTAATGATGGATCAACTGATAACAGTGGGAAGATATGTACAGAGATAGTAAATCAGAATGAAAAAAACTTTCGATATATTCAACAACAAAACAGAGGGCTTTCCGCAACAAGAAATGTCGGAATAAAAAAAGCGCAAAAGGAGTACCTTTTATTTATTGATTCGGATGACGAGGTGAAACAGGATTATCTGTCTGTGCTGCGTGAAAAACTTACAGAGAGAAATGATATAGATGTATTGATGTTCGGTTATGAGACATTTCCGAATGGACGTGTATTTTATCCCGGTTTTTCAGAAGGAATTAAGAAGACGCAGTACGAATTGTTTAGCGGTAATCAGAGTATTAATAGGAATAATGATTTTTCTTTTTCCTGGCGTTTTGCGATCAGACGGTCATATATCATGAGCAAAAATCTCTTCTTTGATGAAGATGTTTTTTTGGGTGAAGACTATCTGTTCAATGCAAAGGTACTGCTCTCAGGAGGCCTTGTCTATGTGATGCGGAAATCTCTTTATAGATATCGTATTGATAATAACGAGAGTATTATGAGAAAAAAGATTAAGCCCGACCTTGAAGCAAGACTATCTGTTCAATATACCAAGAAGTTGGAAATTATTGAACAGTATGGTCTGCACTCTGTTCCGGGATGGGATTTTGATTTTTCATGGTATTATATTACCGCATTTAGAGATATGTTGCTGCGGAATCTGTATAATAGCAGTGAACAGGATAAAATTAAAGGTCTTCGAAGAATATTGTCATTGCCGCTTATATCTGATAACTATAGAATTATCGGGACCAGATATTGGAAGTATTCAAAAAGGGCAGCATTATTTCATTTCTGCTGTAAACACAGAGTGTTTTTACAATATATAGACTATAAAATGTGGAAGAAGATTTGAATATCGCACGCTTCAGTAGATTTACTCGTTTTTAACTGGGAGAATCGGCGTAACAATGTGAAAACCCTCATATAACAGGAGATGTTAATATACATCATATAGGTAAATGTCAATGGAAAATCTTATTACTGTAATAGTTCCAATCTTTAACGTAGAAGAATATCTTGATCGTTGCGTTCAATCGATCGTGAATCAAACCTATAAAAACATCGAGATTATACTTATTGATGATGGCTCACCGGACCTATGCCCGAAGAAGTGTGATCTATGGGCAGAAAAAGATGAGAGAATCCGTGTCATTCACAAGGAAAATGGAGGTGTATCAAGTGCAAGAAATGCGGGAATGAATGTCGCTGATGGTGACTGGATTTCCTTTGTTGATGCAGATGACTGGATTCATCCTCAATTCCTGGAAGTTATGATGACTCTTGCTGAGAAGTCATCGGCAAACATCGTTTCCGCAAACCATTTAAAGACAGAAGAAGAGCAGCTTTCCGAGAAAATCATCTCTGAGCAGGTGCCCTGCAGACAGATATCGGGAGATGATGTATTTGACCGCTGGTCAGGCCGGTTTTATGTTTGGGGCAAAATATTTGCAAAAAGTATATTAAATGACATCAGATTCGACGAGGCAGTGTCCTATGGGGAAGACTCTCTGTTTAATATTGTCGTTATGACTAAATCTGAAGCGAGTATTGTATATACAGATGAAAAACTGTATTTCTATTGCATTAGAGAAGGATCAGCAGTAAGTACAGACAGACAATGGAAAAGAGTCCAACTGTGTAAAACCTATTTAATGTATGCACAGCGCGAGAAAAACAGAGCTGTCAAAAAAATCTATATCGAGGCGGCTATTAAGCGAGCTCTTTCTACGAGATATGAAGCCGGTATAAAGAAAGATCAAAAAAAAATCATTAAGGAGTGTAATCGCTGCCTGCGAAAGGCATTAAAGACAGGATCTGTATGGAGAGGGACTGGAAAGGTCAGGTATGCCGGGTATTATCTTTTATATCGTTTCCCGTCGATTGATCGTTTTCTGAGAATAAAGAATGACCCCACACTGCTTGAAGTCGAGAAAAAACAGGCTCATCCAATCAAAGAGTATCGTGCAAAACCCGACTTGCTTCGAGAGCTTCAACTCTTTGAGCTGGGGATGCTGCTTGATGTTGTAGACGTATGCGAAAAGAATAATATTAATTATTATCTCAGCTCAGGGACTTTGTTAGGGGCGGTTCGGCATAAGGGCTTTATTCCGTGGGATGATGATGTGGATATAGAAATGCCTGTTCAGGATTACAGAAAATTCCTGACAGTTGCTCAGGATTGTCTGGGAAAAGAATATTTTGTCCAGACTTTTATGACGGATCCTAATTATCATTTTTCTTATACTCGTGTGCGTAAGAATAATACGACGTGTATGAAACCTTATAATCGTGCGGACAAAATACACCAGGGTATATGGATTGATATTTTTCCTCTAGTTCCTGTTAATCCGGGAATATCCCTGTTTTTGAGAAGAAAGTGGCTTGCACTATGTAATTTTATTCAGATAAAGGATACAGTTGATAATCATAAGGAGGAATTTAGAAAACTTCTGGGTCCTTTCGGTATGTTAGGCCTGAATATATTTTCTTTGTTGCCTCTGCGTTTGAGACAAAAGCTTCATGGGATGATGTTGGATGTCGTTTTTAACGCTGACCCGGATCGATGCAGTCATATTGCAATCATATGGGGTAATATAACAACTGGTGTATTTCCGAAGGAAGTATACGAGGGAGAACCTGCTATAGTTGAATTTGAAGGGGTGATGTTGAAGGCTCCTCATGACTATAAGAAGTATCTGGAGTGTCACTATGGTGATTATATGACCCCGCCGCCGATAGAAAAAAGACAGGGACACGGAAAAGATATAATCATTGACTTACAGAGGTCTTATGAGGAGTATATGATTTGATTCTTATATTTCAGGAATGAATCCATACGCTTATATCGGGCACTTTCATTTCTTTAGATGGTGCGTTATTTAACATTACCTGATATTCATGTAGAAAGTATAGTTTTGCATAAGATGAGTGATTATAAGGATAGCAAGAAAAAAAGTAGAAATACTGATACCAGCAGGATGAAATCAGGAAGATGGTACCTTTTATGCTTTTTGGTTCTGTTTCTGGGATATGTCGCATTTGCATTCCTGCGAGGACAATATATTGAAGTAAGGTCTTATTCTGTTTCCTGCAGTGCACCGGGAAAGGTGAGGATTGTATGTCTTACGGATCTGCACGGCCAGATTTATGGAAAGGATCAGGGGCGCATAGTCAAAAAAGTACAGGCAGCGGAACCGGATCTGATTGTTTATCTTGGCGATATGGTGGAAAGGACGAAACCTTCGAAGTCAATGGATGCCCTTGTAGTGCTGACAGAGAATTTGACAAAGATTGCACCGGTATACTATGTAGACGGCAACCACGAACTGGATGTTCGGGATGATGACCCCGAATTATATGAAAAACTAAATAAGGCACTTGACGATTCGGGAGCGGTACGGTTGGACAATGAAACTGTCCGTATAGAATTGGATAATGAGGGAACTATTGTAAACTTATGCGGCATATCGACCCATTATTACTGGGAAGAGGAAGAAAATCAACTGATGGAAGAACTGAGGAACAGAGGAGGCATCAATGTCCTCCTCTGCCATTATCCTGAGTCGGTATTGTGGTATAAAGCATTTGAAGGGGGCGGTCTTTGCGCAGCCCTCTGTGGTCATACTCATGGCGGGTTGGTGCAGGTCCCATTCAGAGGCGGATTATACGCGCCGGAATGGGGATGGTGGCCGAAGTACGACGCCGGGGCATATCCGGTGTATACGGATACCTCGTGGCGGAACTATGGAGGAAAAACGGGAGCCGCATATCTCGGGACAATGATTGTCTCCGGCGGACTTGCCGGAGAGCACGGAGTACCGAGAATTAATAATCCTATGGAGATTTCAGTGGTGGACATAGGTAAATGAGCTGGCTTGGATCTTCACCTTTTCAACTTGGAACTCAGTACTTTCTTTTTAATAATGAGGCGATGGCGCAGGTATTTAATACCTTTATTATGTGTATACTTCGTCAACAGCTGACCAAACGGCATTGACAGGTAATCTTCCCAGAAGATTGCCCTGTCTGCCGGTTCGGAAACGGGTGCCTTTAGAGAAGGCTGTATGCTGTCTTCTATCTTTGTGGGTTTAAATCTCAAATAGGGTTTAATACTTTCGAACAGTTCCCGGCCTTTTTCGTTATTGATGAGGACAAGAGAAACCCCTTTGTTATCATAGAATTCAGGTGCAGCCTTTTGAATTCCCCAATAATCGGCGATAGTGATGTCGCCGGGATGAGCAATGGATTTATAAGGACACGCATAGCAGGAAGGCCTGAGTATGTGATTGCTGAAAAACAATTTTTTAAAGGTATCGTTATAGTATTTTCTCTCTCGTTTCAACAGACCGGATCGAAACGTTAGGGCTTCATAATGGGCTTTCCAACCAAAAGTTTTTTTATCTCTGAAATCCACATCTGTGCATGTGGATTTAAATTTATTTTCAAGAAAATGGACATAGTCCCGCCAGATAAAGGGACTCGGAACGCCGTGGCAGACAATATCGATGCAGTATAGATTCTTCTGATCCGTATTTTTCAGAAAACCCTTTAAGCCGGCAATCTGGCAGGAGGTTCCGGTGTAAAGTACGATTTTTCCTGCATTCAGATCTTCCCGAACTTCCCGGAAAGTATTCTTTGTACTGCTTTGGATATATTTGGACCCTCGCATGGCATCTCGTCCGACGGTGTCGGCAGCTCTTATATGCTGTGCAATAGTATTGTTCTTTAAAACGACTCCGTAAACAACACCGCTTCTTTTTAAAATCTGATCTGAAAATGCCGTGAAGACGCCACCTGATCTGGATTTTCTCCTGATATTTTCATCCGTATGAATCGCTGCATAGACCTGAGGGAAAATTTGGCTTTCCATCATTTAAGAGTTTCCTTTCAATTTCTGATCTGCTTCAAAACTACAGACATCTACACATTTATTACACCCAATACATGTATGCGGGTTAATGTGAGGATATTCGAACCCTTCTTCATCGGGGAGCATAATGATGGACCCGGTGGGACAGGAGGCATAACAGGCTCCGCAGCCGCAACAATGATGTATGTCTTCAAACAAGTGTGGTATATGGGTGGAAATTCTTTTTTGTGTTACAGAAGTAATAGCATGTTCCAGCCATTCCTGAGACTTTTCTACTAAAGTGCAAAGATTTTCATCCACTGATTTCCAGTTGATATCTTTACTGCAGGGAATTTCTTCCTGATTGTAAAGAAGCACTCTGTCGGAAAGTCCGATTTGGCTGAGAAAGGAATCCAGGCGCTCATCTTTTACAGGCGTCCCATTTTTCATCAGTTGGCCACGGAAAAAGCATTTATGAAAGATGACGGAAAAAACGATCCCGTGGAAAGAATCGGAAATCACCAGAGATGCATTTTTCACATAAGTAAGAAAGTCAGCCGGCCCTCCGGAATAAATGACATGAATATGATGCTTTTCCGCCCTTAAACCGGCATGGGCACTTGAGGTGCTCTGAAAGGTATAAACAGGCAGATCATATATGTCGGAGAGCTGTTCTGCCATCTCCAGAATATAGTTTTGAAATTTTACTGTGTATAAAAAGATGTAATTCTCTGGTACAGAGATATGTTCATCATTAATTATAACTTTCCCAACCAGTGAGACTATATAAAAGCCTATAGTTTTCACCGGAATGAGTCTTTTGACAACTCAAACGGTTGGATCA